>OCHJ01000549.1_pt1 | contig 45086 bp, 36 predicted proteins | sample 1538381 | NCBI WGS metagenome assembly OCHJ01 (sample SAMN04571688, study PRJEB22368) | human gut metagenome | biome: human gut; material: stool | host: Homo sapiens | place: Luxembourg | collected 2012-06-29 | reverse complement strand
TTAAATCACTTATTCAATTTTATTTATTTTGTTTCACATCAATTGTAATACAACATAAAACAGACTAAAATCTGTTCAAAATAGTTTTAAAAAGGCTAGGTGCTTCATACCTAGTCTTTTACCTTTTTAGTCTTTATTATTAATACTATTATTTGTTTGTCCTTTTTAGAACACATACTTCAAATAATTTCCATTTGACAAAACGCCCTTTTCCGTATAAAATTAGGGTGTTAAAAAAGACGAATTTATGTATAAAAAAGGAGATTTTGTCATGAGCGAATTATTACATGTAGGACTTGACGTTGGATCAACAACAGTCAAAATCATAGTTATGGATAAAAATGGCAATACATTATATAAAAACTATCAAAGACACTTTTCAGACACAAAAAATACTGTATGTAGTGTTTTGGAAGATTTATTATTAAAATATCCATCAAATACTTTTACAGTAGCATTAACAGGGTCTGGAGCAATGTCTGCAGCAAAATTCTTAGGAGTAGATTTTATTCAAGAAGTTGTTTCTTGTAAACGTGCAGTTGAAAAATATATTCCAAAAACAGATGTTGTTATAGAATTAGGTGGAGAAGATGCAAAAATCATATATTTTGACCAATCTATCGAACAACGTATGAATGGTACTTGTGCTGGTGGTACTGGAGCATTTTTAGACCAAATGGCTTCATTATTACATACAGATACACAAGGATTAAATGAACTTGCAAAAACATATAAAACAATATATCCAATTGCATCTCGTTGCGGAGTTTTTGCAAAAACAGATATTCAACCATTAATAAATGAAGGTGCAGCTAAAGAAGATATTGCAGCATCTATTTTCCAAGCAGTTGTAAATCAAACAATTAGTGGACTTGCTTGTGGTAGACCAATTCGTGGTAATGTTGCATTTTTAGGTGGACCTTTAAATTATTTATCAGAACTACGTAAAAGATTTATAGAAACATTAAATCTAACAGATGACGAAATTATTGTACCAGAAGAAGCACATCTTCTAGTTGCAAAAGGTGCAGCATTAGATTCTATAGGAACTGCTGAAATTACACCAGACGAATTATCTAAAAAAATAGAAAACTTACGTAATTCACATGATAATACAACAAAACCACTTGCACCATTATTTAAAAATGAAGATGATTACAAAGATTTCAAAAAACGACATGACAAAGATACTGTTGTAAAAAAAGATTTAAAAACATATGAAGGTGATTGCTTCCTTGGAATTGATGCAGGTTCAACAACTACAAAATTAGTTTTAATAGATAGAGAAGGAAATTTATTATATTCATTATATGGAAGTAATGAAGGAAATCCTTTAAATAGTGTTATGAATATGTTAAGAAAACTATATCACGAATTACCTGAAAAGGCTGTTTTAAGATATAGTGGTGTTACAGGATATGGAGAAAAATTAATTCAAACAGCTTTAAATGTTGATTTAAACGAAATTGAAACAATTGCACATTATACAGCTGCTAAAGAATTTGAACCTGATGTTACAAGTATTGTTGACATTGGTGGACAAGATATGAAATATATCCGTATGAAAAATGGCTCTATTGACAATATTATGCTAAATGAGGCTTGTTCTTCTGGATGTGGTTCATTTATAGAAACTTTTGCAAAAAGCTTAAACTTAGATATATCAACATTTGTGCAAGAAGCTATAAAAGCAAAAACACCTGTTGATTTAGGTTCAAGATGTACTGTATTTATGAACTCAAAAATAAAACAAGCACAAAAAGAAGGTTACTCAGTTGGAGATATTTCAAGTGGTCTTTCATATTCAGTTATAAAAAATGCTATACAAAAAGTTATGAAAGTAAGAGATGTATCAACATTAGGTGACCACATAGTTGTTCAAGGTGGTACATTCTACAATGATGCCGTTTTACGTGCATTTGAATTAATTGTAGGTAAAAATGTAATAAGACCTGATATTGCAGGACTTATGGGTGCATATGGAATGGCACTTTTATCTAAAGAACAATATGAAACAAATTTAGATATGGATTACAAATCTACAATTTTAAAAGAAGATGAATTAGACAAACTAGAAATCAAAGTAACACATACACGTTGTAACAACTGTGAAAACCATTGTAAATTAACAATAAACAGATTTAGTAATGGTCAAATTCACGTTTCTGGTAATAGATGTGAAAAAGGTGCCGGAGTTGTTACAAAAGCTAAAAAGTTACCAAACTTAGTACAATATAAATATGAAAGATTATTTGATTACAAACCTTTAGAAGAAAAAGATGCCCCAAGAGGAACTATTGGAATTCCTAGAGTTTTAAATATGTACGAAGATTATCCATTCTGGTTTACATTTTTAACAAACTTGGGATTTAGAGTAATTATTTCTGAAAAAAGTACACGTGCAACATATGAAAAAGGAATGGAATCAATGCCTTCTGAATCTGTATGTTATCCTGCAAAACTTTCACACGGACATATAGAAAGCCTAATAGAACAAGGAATTAAAACAATATTTTATCCTTGTATTCCATATTCAAGAAAAGAATATGAAAAAGCAGATAACCACTACAATTGCCCTATCGTAATTTCTTATTCAGAAGTATTAAAAAATAATGTTGAAAATTTAAAAGACCCATCTATAAAATTTATTAACCCATTTTTACCTTTAGATAAGAAAAATTTGGTTAAAAAGATTTTAGAATTAGACGAATTTAAAGAATATAATTTTACTAAAAAAGAATTGTTAAATGCTGCTGAAAAAGCTGAAGAAGAATATCAAAAATGTAAACAAGATATTAGAAATAAAGGTACAGAAACAGTAAAATATATTGAAGAAAACAATTTAAAAGGAATTGTATTAGCTGGTAGACCTTATCATATAGACCCTGAAATAAACCACGGTATTGATACATTAATTACATCTTTAGGTTTATGTGTTTTAACAGAAGACAGTGTATCTGACAAAGCAGAAGCAAAAAGACCTATAAGAGTTGTTGACCAATGGGTATTCCACGCAAGATTATATGCAGCAGCTGAATTTGTTGGAAAACATGATTGCTTAGAACTTGTACAATTAAACTCATTTGGTTGTGGTGTAGATGCTGTTACAACAGACCAAGTTGAAGAAATTTTATCTAGCTATGATAAAATGTATACATTAATAAAAATAGACGAAGTAAATAACTTAGGAGCCGTACGTATACGTATCCGTTCATTACTTGCAAGTATGAAAAAACGTGAATCAGAAAAACATGAACAAACAGCTAATGGAGATTATGATATTCATAAAAAAATATTTACAAAGGAAATGAGAAAAAATTATACAATTTTATTCCCTCAAATGGCTCCAATTCATTTTGAATTACTAGAAACTGCTGTTAGAGCTTGTGGATATAATTTAGAATTATTAAGAGATTGTACACAACACACTGTAGAAACAGGATTAAAATATGTAAATAATGATGCTTGTTACCCATCAATTTTAGTTACAGGACAAATGATTGAAGCATTACAATCTGGAAAATATGACCCAGATAAAACTGCATTAATTATGTCACAAACTGGTGGTGGATGTAGAGCTACAAACTATATTGGCTTTATTAGAAAAGCATTAAAAGATGCTGGATTTGAACAAGTACCTGTAATTTCATTAAATGTTGTAGGTATGGAAAAAATGCCTGGATTCCAATTAACAGTTCCATTAATTGATAGAATGTTAAAATGTGTAATCTATGCAGATTTATTACAAAAAATGATAACAAAAAATAGAGTTTATGAAGTTCACAAAGGTGAAACTCAAAAACTATTTGATACTTGGATGATTAAATGTAAAGAAATATTAGAAAAAAATGATAATAAAGCATTTAAGAAAAGTATTTATGACATAGTAGATGATTTTGAAAAAATAGAATTAGATACATCAATAGAAAAACCTAAGGTTGGTATAGTTGGTGAAGTTTTAATTAAATACCATCCATTTGGAAATAATTTTGTTGCTGATTTACTAGAAAAAGAAGGTGCTGAAGTTATACTTCCTGATTTTATGGGATTTGTTAAATTTATGGCAACACATAAAATAACATTTAACCAATTATTAAATACAAATAAAACATCTTCAAAAATTAGTAAAGTAGCAATTAAACTTATTGACCTTATGGAAAAAGACTTAAAAGCAGCTTTAGCAAGTTCTAAAAAAGGCTATTTACCACCATGTGATATATGGCATTTAGAGGATAAAGTAAAAGATGTATTATCTATTGGAAATCAAACAGGTGAAGGTTGGTTCTTAACAGCGGAAATGATTGAATATATGGAACATGATATTCCTAACATTGTATGTGTTCAACCATTTGCTTGTTTACCAAACCACGTCGTAGGAAAAGGAGTTATAAAAACAATTAGATCAAAATATCCAGAGGCAAATATTTCTCCTGTAGATTATGACCCTGGCGCTAGCGAGACTAACCAAGCTAATAGAATTAAACTTTTAATGACTGTTGCTAAAGATAATTTAAAAGCAAAAAAATAGAAATAATAAAAATACAATTTTAGCTTTGTTTTAGAAAGTTTTTGTATTACCAGTACAATTTTATCTCCGTTTCAGAAAGTTTTTGCAATAAAATGCAAAAACTTTCTTTTTTTGTGTTTTTGTGCATTTTATTGCAATCTTTTATTAACTTTTTAATATTATAATAATTTATTTATTTTTTTTGCTGTTTCCTTATAACCTAATTTATATAAATAATCAATTTTGCTCATATCTAATAAACCTACCTTATCACTTTTAATTTCTATAACATTTTCTGCACCTGTCATTTCATAACCTGAAAGTTCATTACATAATAATCCAATTGAACGAGTTGCTACTTCTATTAAATTTCTATCACAACTTTCTTTTTCATTTTCTTTAAATACAACATTTATTATTTTATCTGCGCCTAAAAATTTTAATTCTTTCCAAGGTACATTTTCTCTAATTCCTCCATCAATTAATTTTATATTTTTATAATTACATGGCGAAAAAACTACAGGATAACTGCAACTTGCTCTTACTGCCTTCCCTATTTCTATGTCATTAATAAATATTGTATTTTCTAATGGTTCTTTTCTATTTTCACATGATGTAAAACATATAACTTCACCATTGCATATATTTACACTTGGAATTGCAAGTGGCATTTTAATATCTCTAATTGTATATATTCCTCTTTTATTACAAACCTTATTTATTAATTTTTCTATTTGCTTGCCTGAATTTAAGCCATCTATTTTTATTTTTCTTGTAAAAATAAGACCAAAAATTAATTTTACAATATTTATAAAATCAACATATTTTATTTTTTTACAATATTTTTTAAATATTTTTAACATCTCTTCTGCTGTAAAACCACTCGCATATAACGCTGCAACTATACTACCTGATGATGTTCCTGCAATATAATCAAATTTTATATTTTTTTCTTCAAATGCTTTTATTGCTCCTATATGTGCTGCTCCTTTGACACCGCCACCTGCTAAACATAATCCTGTTTTCATAAATTCTCCTCTTTTTCTTTTTATTCTTTGTCTATTTTATATTTCAATTAATACTTATTTTATAATATGTTTCTCCTTCTCTAATCGTTATTTTATATTTTATAGAATTTTTATATTCTTATTGTTAAATTTATGTAAACGTGATATAATTATAATAGTTTGCTATATGCAACTTTGTAACTTATTAACCAGATTTCTCTAATTAGGGGGAGGTATTTAAATGTTGATCGCAGTTGACAATTATCTAAATTTATTGAATTACTTTATGTTTTCTGCTACAACTTGTAGTAAAAAAAGTGATTTAATAAATTTAAAACGTGATGTGTCCAACACTGTCCATGATTTGGAAGAAGATGAAAAAAAATTTTTAAAAACTAATTGTCCTATATTAGAACCAATAAAATCTAAATTAGTTCAATTAGAAAATGATCTTTCAAATCGAATTGAAAATGTCTGTGCTTAAAGATATTTTCATTATTAGCTCCCTGTTAAAGGGAGCTTTTATATTATATTATATTTTATTCTTTCTATATTGTACTTGAAGGTCTTATTTTTTTGTGTTATAGTTTAATTATGAAAACAACTATTTATAATAAAAAATAATTTATATTTTTTATTAAGAAAGGATTTCAATTTTTTATGAATAAAAATTACTATAAAATATTAGAAGTAGATTCAAGTGCTTCCCCAGAGGTAATTGAAAAAGCTTATAAAACATTAGCAAAAAAATATCATCCTGATTTACAAGAAGAAAGTCAAAAAGAATCTGCTGGCGAAAAATTAAAAGAAATAAATGAAGCATATGAAATACTTTCTAATCCTGAAAGTAAAGCAAAGTTTGACCAAATGCTTTCAAACACAACCATTTCTTCAGAAGATTTTAATAAAATTGCCAATGAAAATAAAAAATTACATGATGAATTAAATAATTTAAAATATAATAATAAATCTAATTTTTCTAATAATGTAAGGCAAGACAATAATCATAATGACCCAAGTTTAAATAACCTTACTGGAGAACAACGAATTGATTTTGAAAGAAGAAAACAAGAAGAATATCAAAAACAGTTGGAATATGAGGCTCAAATGCAAGCTGCACGTGAACAGGCTTATCATGATGCTTATATTCAAGATTTAAAGAATAGGGGTTATAAGATTAGATATAAGAAGACTCCTAAGGATTTATTTAAAAATTTTATCGCTCTAATTTTAACTTTATTTATTTTATTTTTAATTTTACAATTACCTTTTGTTAAAAGTTTTTTTATAGATATGTATGAAAATAATCCTTTAATAAATACAATTGTTAAAATCTTTATTATAAAACAAAGATAAAAAAGAGAAGACTTTTACTACATCTTCTCTTTTTTTAATTTATTTAATTTATTTTATTGAATAATTTTTGTATATTCTTTTTTACAATTATTTTTATTAATATTATGATACTTGTAAAAAATATTATTTCCCCTATTAATGTAATTTGTACATTTAAATTCTTACATATATTTGATATATACATATATAACAAAATCATTATAATTGTGAAGGCATATTGAAAAGATTTGTTATCATTCTTTTTTACTACTGAATGTTCTGAAGTCCAATTTAAATAAGGTCTTCTTAAATCTATGATTAACATTAAGTAACTATTAATTATATTAATACAAATTGAAACAATAAATAATAATATTATATTTATTATTCCAATTTTAGGAATATAAAAATAAATCATTCCTAACACAATTATAGCAACTATAACATTCAACATAATCTGTAATACATTTTTACATTTAAATTGTTTATATAAGTCCAATGGTATATATTTCATGAAAACAGCATCTCTTCCATCCCTTGAAACTGCAGTAATAGACAAATTAGAAATTGAAAATAATACCTGTAATATTCCTAAAATAACTACAATTAATTCACTATTAAAATCTATTGTTGCCAATTCTCTACTTAAAGTTTGGTCATTCTCTAATATATTATTAAATACTGGGATTAGTGTATTTCCTATAAAAATAATTGTTAATAATATCATTATTACTGGAAATACTGTTTGCATAAAAAATATTGGATGTTTTAATAAATTTCTTATTTCTTTTTTTATATATAAATTTTCTATATTTGTTTTTTTCAATTTTATTTTTATTGCTTTTTTATTGATAAAAAATACTTTTTTTCCAACTATACTTTTCAAAATACTTTTTAAATAATTATTTTTACCAAAAATTATAAAAACAATAAATGTTACAATTGATACAATTATTAAAATTCCTATATTTTTCCAGATTAAGTTTAAATCTGATGTATATAATGTTTCTACTATATATGTATTGATAAAATTTTTATTTAGACTTTCTGTATTTCCCAACATTATAAATTCTATTAAACATAATATCATTGTCAATAAAAAACTGATTATATTTTGAATAATATTTCTATTTTTTATAAAACTAAATATTTTCATTAATATAATTGTTATTAAGCTTATTGCTGATACAATAATAATTGGTATAAGAATTAATATTATAGCTATCAATAAAAAGTATTTAAATCCTGTATAGTTCATAAAACCATATAGAAAAAATGGTAATACTGAAAAAACAAATTCTGTACTATATAACATTATAAGTAGTGTATTATATTTAGAAACTAGTAATTCTATAGGTCTTACTGGTAATGGTAATATAAATTCTAAATCCTTTGAAAAAAAATAGACACTACTACTTGCTGCAATAGTTTGCAATACCAATAAAAATAAGGTAAACATCATATATAGAGTTAAAAATAGTTCAGGCATACCATTACTTTTTAGCCAACTAATTGATTTATAACTAATATATGTCATTGCTATTCCCAATAATATTATTATCCAAAACCATACTGACTTTTTATTAATATTATTATTTTCTTTATTTATTAATTTTGTACGTTGATAAAAATCTTTAACAAATATTTTTGTTAATATTTCTATTTTCTTTAATTTATTTATCATATTTTCTCCCTCTAAGCACATTTATTAACAAATTATAAAGAGAGAATATCATATTCTCTCTTTTTATTCAATAGATAAAATATTTAATTTATTATTAGACTGTAAAAGACATTATAAAATCTGTATTATCTTTCAACTGCATAATAATTGTTTTATTAGTTTCATTTGATGCGCTTCCTGCCCCATCTCTTAGAGTTACATTACAGATATAATTAATTCCCTCACTTTTTATATCTATATTAGTTTGCAAATTATATGAAAACCAATTATTTTTCATATATTCCTCAAATGATTTTTGATCTTTAAAATAGTTATTTTTAAAACTATCTGCCAAAAGATTATATGCATTTGTATAATCTTTTGTATTTATCATTTGTATGAAAATGTAAACATTTGATCTTACTTTTTCTTCATTACTTAATTTACTATAGTTTTCTGAATAATTATCTACTTTTATTGTATAATTATCAAGTAAAACACTGTAATTTTTTACACCTTTAGCTCTTACTATATATGTATTATTAAAATTATCTACTAAAGTATATTCTCTATATCCATCTTTTTCTTCAACAGAATATTTACTTATTACAGAATTTTGTATAACTTCTTTCATTTCTTCGACATAAACTTTATAATCATTATATGTTGGAAACCTTATTTTTTTATATTGTTCATTTAATTTATTATACATTTGTTCTGTTTCTTCTAATTCTAATCTATTTATTTCTTCATAGTACATTTTTACTGTTTCTTCAATAGATATTTGCTTATATTTAAAATTGTTATTTCCATTATTTAAAATTTCTGTTTCATCTTCTTTTATACTAATTTTATCAATATCACTTTCTTTAATTTCTTTTATCTCATATGCTAAGTTGTATACATCTACTCTAACAATATAACATATATTATTATTTCCTAATACAATATATGTCATAATTCTATCTCCTTGTAAGAACCTCATGTCTTCTGCTTCAAAACTTTGATCTTTATATTCTTTTAGTACATCTTCAACAGAATAAAAATCAGTCAAATCTTTTACATTTTCCACTTGATATTGTACATTTCCTTTATCTGCATCTGTTATATAGCCTTCTTCTCCTTCTGTTTTTCCATAACTATTTTCAGTTTTACTTTTCTGTAAAATCAATATACTTACAATACATAATATAATTATTATTAAAACAATCATACTTGTAATTATAAATTTTTTCTTTGTACTTTCATTCATAAAATACTCTCCTTTATGGCTTTGTAACTGTAATTGAATATTCAAATTTACTTGGATTATTATTAGTGCTCTCTGCTCTTATTGCTGAAGTAGAGCCACAATTGTATACTTTTCCATTTCCAATGTATATTTCTGTATGTGAAGATGGATTTAACAAAATATCTCCTGGTTTGGCTTCTGCTCCAGATTTTATTGTCCATCCCTTTCTTACTGCTAATGAATATAATGTTCTTGTATTTTGTTGAGAACCTGCCAAGTCTTTATATCCATATTCATAAAGTACCCAACTTACATATCCACTACAGTCTATAACACTTTGATTTTCTGTTACTGGTATGTTTGCTCCTCCACCATATGAAAAATTATGTGTTCTAACAAAATCGTGACATTTTTTAGCTACTTGTAAAAAGTCTCCTCCTCCTATTGAAGATACATTGATTCCTGCTGCACTAAACATATTACTCATATATGTTGTTACATTTTCAATCCATCCTCCTGGAGCATCTGCATTTTCACAATATGTCATTCCAATGTCTTTTACAGTATATTTTCCGGCTTGGAAATAATATGTTCCATTCGCTATAAGTTTATAAAAATCTTCTATCGAACCTCTTGGAGAAGGATATTTTCTCCATCCACCTGATCCTTTTATACTAAACCAATTGTTTCCACCAATTCTACAATTTGTTCCTGCCCCACACTCAGCGGTTGTGACAGCTGCAGCAAATACTGCGTTTACATTATATTTATTTTGGAATTCCAAAAAATCTGCCGCATATTGAACTAAATTACTACTTCCTGCTCCACCTGAACCAGCAAATGCTCTTTTTAATGTTTCTAAATCAGTTATAACAATATCTGATGAAGATTTCGTTGTATCAACAACATAATCATCTGCTCCAACAGAAGTTAATTGTGATTGATAAAATATTCCAAAATCAAATCCTTTTATACCATCATAAACTGCTCCAGTTGCCTTATATAATAAATATCTTATTAGTTCAGGAAATACATTTGATGTACTATCATTAGTTTCTATTATCTCAAATAGCCACCTAGCAGCAGAATTTATATTTCTTTTATTTATTTCATGTTTCTTACTATTGTATATTGTTACAAAATTTGGTGCTGTATCTTTATCTGTTTTTTCTTTTAAAGAAGGGCTTCCAGCAATATATTTTTGATTTTTAACGATATTAGTTATATTATCTACCATATTTACATATTTCTCATAATATTTAACATCTATATTTTCTGTATATGTAACCGGTGGTGTTTGCTCTGTTGAAGTTGAATAATCTACACCTGAAGTTGTACTATTATTATAACTTTGTTTTACCTTTTGTGCTAATTCTTGTTTTTTAGCATTAATATGTTCACAACTATAACTATCTCCTGTTTTACTTGGCGTTGAAGGATATTCTTGATCCGGTACAGTTACCTGGCTGTTTGATGTAGATGATGTTGGTGCCACATATGTATAATCATTTTCATAATCTACTATCCATACATTAGCTTTTGTTAGTGCTGTATTTATCGTATCTGTCTGTGTTACAACAGTCTTGGTTGTTGCATATGGATAATCTTTTTCATGTTTATCATTTTCTACACTGCCTGTCGCCGAAACCCCACCACAGTTTGCTGTAATATTAGCATTTACTATTGCTTCTTCTTTTTGAGTATATGTCCATGCATCCTCATCTGTATTAGTTGTTACATTGTCATGAACCGTAATTTCTATCTCACTATTATAAACTAAGTCTGCAAGTTCAAATACAAATTGTCTGTCTTCTCCAACTACCAACAATGCCCATAATAAATCAAATGGCATTGTATATGGATCAACCATTTCTTCATAATTTACGTCTGTTGTTGTCATTGAATATTTAGTCTCACTATATGCTTTTACATTTGGATCATTTGTTGTAACCGTTGTATCTACTTGATTCCAAGTCGCTACAACTGCTGCATAACCCGATGTATTTGAAGAACTTGCAACTCCGGACGCACCTGCATCAGTCACAACTACATATTGGCACCCTTTCATTATATCACTTATATCCCACCATCCATTTAGCGTTGTACTAGATGGATTAGCTATATATACTTGTCCTTGATCATTTATGTCTATTAAGGTCATAATATGTGAAGCACCTGTAAATATCGTTGCTGAATTCACAGATACAAGCATTACTTTTCCACTTCTTAAATTATTTTGAATTTGTTCTGCTGATGGACTCTGTATTACTTCTGATGTTAATCCTACATCATTCATTTCTTTTTGTAATGTTTCATAACTTGTATATCCATATTTTGACTTCATTTCTGCAGCCGTATCTGCCGGTGTGTAATTTTTATTCGTTAGTCCAGACATAAGTATAGCTACCGATGTAGGACCACATCCAGAAGAATGAATCGTTCCATCCCAATAAGAATTTTCACTATAGCTTCCTTGAAATTGTTTAAATTCTGTATATGTAATCCCAGCTGATGATGTATATTTTTGAGTATATCCATCACCAGATTCTTGTATCACTGTCGCTTTTTTTACATCTTTATCTTCTTGTTTGTCTTTTTTATTTTCTTTTTCTTTTTCTTTTTTTTCTGAATCTTTACTATCTACCCCAAATCCACCATTACCATTTCCCATCCCGTTATTATATTTAAATGTTAATGGATCTATTTTTGTACCATTAAATTCTATCTGAAAATGACAATGTGGTCCACTAGATGCTCCTGTTGTTCCAACTTTTCCTATAACTTGTCCTTTTTTTACTTTGTCACCAGTTGAAACAGCCACTGTTCCTGTTGTCATATGAAAATACTTTGTTACATATCCATTTCCATGGTCTATTTCGACATAGTTTCCGTCTTCCTCCGTTGATAACTACCATCATTTGAAGTCCCAACAACTGTGCCTGCTTCACAAGCATATATATTAGTTTGATCTATTCCTCCATCTCCTATATCAATAGCACCATGATCGGCTGTCGCTCCTGCTACTCCTATATCTCCTCTATATCCAAAATATGAAGTAATTGTCGTAAATTGCGGTTCTACTGGCCAACATAAATCTGGTCCATCATAATTAACATCATTAGTTGTAGATGTCCCTGTTTTCTTTAGAGTAAAATGTGTTAATGCATTATTTTTAGCCTCTTCATTTCCTGACTTATTGTACTCATCTATATAGCTTTGAAATGTTTGTGGATCTACGTATGACATTGTTGTTTTATTTCCATCTGATTGTGCTCTTTTAAATTTTATTATTCCTTGTAATGTGTCTGGGTTCTCTATAAGTTCCTCCCAGTTAATTTTTTCGTCTGGATTTGGTCTTGTGTCCGGATATTGTGTAACAATTTCTGCCCTCATTAATCTGGCTAATTCTTTAGGTGACTTTAAATATGATGTAACTCTACTTCCATTTTCTTTTAATTTTTTCCATAATTCCTCTGCCGTCATTCCATTAGAAATGTTACCATCACTATCTACAGTTGTTCCATTAATATATGATCCTGCTCCAAAGGGTACACTACTCCAATCATCTTCTTTATATGTTCCATCATCGATAGTTATAAAATAAGTTGATGCTGCAAATATAATTATAAAAATTGTAATAGGAAGGATTGCTACTTTTACTATTCTCTTAAAATGTCTCTTAAAATACTGTTTTACTCTATTTTTTATTTCTTCTCCCATTTATTCACCTCTATTATCATCTTCTACATATTATACATTTATCTTTAATTCCATTTTTTCGCTTCCTTGTCCTGAATATATTATTACATCAGAAAATACCATATAATTAATATTTTTATTTGATGAATAATTATTATAAAATTTTATTGTTATTTCTTTAGTTTGACCTGCTTGAACTTTTAATGTAGGCTCTGTTAATTCATGCGTATATGCTGAATACTTACTTCCTTTGCTATCTTGTAAATATAATGATTTAACGTTGCTTAATCCATCTAATGATATGTCGTTTTTACTATTATTGGTAACTTTTATAGTATATTGTTCATTATCCATATATGTATTTTTACTAGCAACATTAATTTCAATATTATCTTTTTTAGTCGTTTTTTCTATTTTTGAATATCCAATATAATTATTAATATTTAATTTGTAATTATTATTTTCTTTTTTTACTGTTATATAATCTTGTTTTGTATATCCATTATTACTTTTTCCTGTTGCTAACATATCTCCAACTATATTTACCTTATATATGTCTCCTGTCCAATTTTCAATATTACATGATTTTTCTTCTCCATTAAAAACATTTTTATAATATGCTTGTTCAAAAACATCTACAGAAGTATACATCTGATTTTTACATTCTCCTGTCAACATATCATATGCCTCGTCTAATTTCTTTGCATTACAAAGATTAATAAATTTTCCAATTGCTTCTTTTGCCGTATTTAGATTTTGCTCTGAAATACTTTCTCCTGTTATTACTGATTTTGAAGATTTTAAATTTACGTTTGTACTAATGCTATTGTTTATTTCTGTTTCTCCATTATTACTACTATTATTTAATTCTTTTTCATTATTTTTTTTAGAAAAATAATTTAATAATTGTAATAATATAAATATAGAGGCAATAATTATAATTGCCATCCATATTCCCTTTCTGTTTTGATCATAAAACCTTTTTAGATTGTGCATAATTATTACCTCTTTTCACTTTTTCAATTATGATAATTTTTTCTTTATTTTATTAAATGCATCTACACTTCTCATTGTTTCTTTAGCTGCTACTCCCGCTTGTTTTTCATTCAGATTTGCTTTATCTACAAACTCTGAAGCAATATGATCTTGCCATTTTTTCCTTTCAGGTCCTTTTGTTGCATCTCCAATTCTATCGGAATATTTAGCTATCGCAATTGCTTTTTCTTGAGAAATATTGTTTTCTTTTCTCATTTTTTCTGCTGCAACTGCATTTTGTGCACTTAAATTATTTTGTATATACTTATCCATTGAGCCATCTTCTGTCATTGTCTTAATATCTTTATTGTTCATTCCAGTTTTATAAAGTTCTTCTTTATATGCTTTTCTTTGTTCTTTCATTTGTTTTTGTTCTATAGCTTCTCTATATTTTGGATCTCTATTCATCGCTCTTGAATGATCAATATCGTATGTAGATTTTCCGAACATCTCTGAACTTTCAACCTTATTGGCTATTCTGTCTGTTATTCCATTGTTAGCCATTGCAGAACCTGCTGCAGCTCCTGTTACCATGTTAGTAAAAGCTTGATTTGGATTTCCAGAAGCAATTCCGGCAGCTAATCCCACTGCTCCACCAGCAACCGTCGCTCCTAACCTTGCAGCTTTTCCTACTCCTCTTATTGCTGTTGATGGCATCTTTCTTAATTCATCTTTTGTTCTAAATACCATTTGCTTTCCATATCTTCTTGCTGACAATGATAATTTTTTCTTATTTGGGAATCTGCTTAAATTATCATTCTCCATTTTTACAGAATCGTTTTCTACATCAATTTCACTATTTTCTTGTTTTGTTTTTCCTTTATCAATTCCTTGTTGTATTTTGTCCTTTTCCATGCTAGCTTCTTCATCAACATCTGTTACGTTCTTTTTATTTTCTTGCATATCACTGCTTTCTTGTCCTATTTCTTTAGTTTTTTCATCCATTCCTGCCATTACTGATACTTCATCTACTCCACCACTAAATCTTGGCTGTTTTACTGAATCTATTATTTCTCCGCCATTACTTCCACTCAATTTACCTGCTGCTTTAGGTGGTTTTGGTCCTAATTTTGCAAATTTTTGCATTGCTCCCATTGTTATTGCTGCACCAGCTGGGCCTGCAAGTAAACCAGGTGTTTTTGCTTTTTCAAATCCAAATAAACTTCTTAATAGTTTCTCTGCTGGTATCATAAATCCAATTGCTACTAAAGAATAAATTAAATTTTTTCCTGCCAAATTAAATGCTGATGTTACCAATACATAATATAATAGTAAGTGCATTGGTTGTATTAATAAGTTAAATATATATTCTTTAAACCATTTTGAAAAACCTTGAGCACTTCCATCATTTATTTTATCTATAGGATATGTCAATGCAACCATCGGAGCTATCATTGTTAAAAAGGCCATATATAATACCCTTCTTAAATATGTAAATATAAAATATAATGTAAACATTACTAACACAACATATGCAATAGCATATCCTATATAGTTAGGTCCCCAACTACACATTTGCATATCTAGTCTTAATTTACCCAGAATATTTGTAGGATATATTATATATGCTGCTTCTGACTCCTTTACTTCTTGAGTGCCATCTTCATTTCCCAAACAATTTCCGTTTTCATCATATACCATATATGTCATTTTATTTTCATTAAACCATTTTACCATTTTTCCATTCTCATCAACAGGAAATTTTACTGCATATGCATTTTTATCTACACTACTTGAAACAACATCTGTTAGTTTTTGAACTAATGTCACTGAAAATGCCATAATGTAATGTATAAAAAATACTAGTAATAAACCTACAAACCAGTCTTGTAAGAGTTGGTTATATTTAGCTTTATCTGACGCAATTGTTGATAACATCATTCTAATTCCTATGTATAATAATACTATCATCATTCCAACTAATACAATATTCCTTATTCCAACATACCAAGTTGCCAATGTTTCTTGTAAATCTGAGGCTATATCTTGTTTTGATGTTGTAATTTCTTCACCTTTATCATCAGTATAATAAAATTTATCTAAATCAGTAATTTTACTATTTTTTGTTCCATAGACACTACTTTTTTCTGTAATTACATTACCATTTTCATCTTTACCTTTTGCCATTATTTCTTTTGACTTTCCAAAAAAATTCACATTAAATAATAATATCTTTCCTTGAAAAATCTCTTCTGGACTCATAGAAAATACAGGTAAATATACTGTTGATGGCAATTGTATTGTATCAGGAAAACACGATGCACTTACATTTGAAAGACCTGTAGCTGCTGAATTTGTTGCCATATCAACAACAATCCATCCTAAGCCCGCCGCTATTCCAACTTTCGCCAGACCTCCTCCTATTGCTGCTATAAGCCCAAATATTCCTACTCCTGATACAACAGCTCCTACTACAACTACTATCGCTGCAACAACTGCTACTGCTACAACAAAAACTTTTCCAAGTATCTCCCAAATAGATGCATCTACATCTATTGGTAATACCGACTCATTCGTTCCCATAATGGACAATTGTGCTATTCCCATAAATCCATCTGCAAGTGAAACAACTAATGACAACATTGGTGACATCAGTTTACCGCCAAATTCAATAACATTTTCTCCTACTTCTGCTCCTGATGCTAATGTAGGTTTTGTAACCATAAATTCAAACAATAATACAAATATTAGGATAATGACAATTTTGGACCATATACTTTTATTTGTAAAAAATTTCATAAAGTTTACCCTCCATTAATTAATTCTTCTCTTCGCTAATTGATTTAAGTTTGTTTCCACAAACTCAAACTCTTTTCTCGTTGGTGTTATTTTTAGGATAGCTGTATCTGCTCCAACTTTAAATAATCCTTCTCCTCTTTGGCATGTAACTAAGAAGTTTGCTTCACCTTCTGAAAGTTTAAATACTTCTTTTAAATATTGTATTTCTGATTTATCTTGTGCTAAGAAAAGTTTCGTATCAGAAGAAGTTAAAACTGCTTGTGCTTCTGGCTTCTCATAAAAGTCTTGAAATCTTTGTGAAATAATAGCCAATGATACGTTTCTCTTTCTTGCACGTCTAGCCATTTTATTTAAAAAGTCTACTGCTTCTGGGTATGGAAGTAACATCCATGCCTCATCAACAAGAACTCTTTTCTTTGAAGCTTTTTTCCTGTCCTCACTATTTTTCTTAACAAATTTCTCCCATATCCAAGAAAGTAATATTTGTTGTGCAAGTGGTCTTGCAAATCTTTCTTCCAATTGAGAAATATCAAGATTTATGAATGGTGCTCCGTCTAATAATTCAAATGTTGATTGTCCATCAAAATAAGCCATCTGTCCATCATATTCTCTTATATATTGTTTCATAACTTTAAGTAAGTAACTATAATGAAATTGATAATCTGAATTTTTATTATCCTGAGCTTTCGCTTGTAATCTTCTATACCAACTTCCTATTGTAGGCATTTGTTTTTTTCTTTTAGAAAGAATTTCTCCTCTTTCAATCATTGACGAGTCTTGTTCATACAAACTGTTAGGATTGCTTGTAATTCCTAATGCCGCATATTCTTCTGCTACTGTTTCTGCTATTATTTGTTTTGTCAATTCATTTACTTCTGTACTTCTTGTACTACCTCTTGACATTGTAAGTAACCCTTGTGTTACGTCTTCTACTTTATTTTCTACATTTAATACAACTCTATCTTTTCCTGTAATTTCATCTTTTATTGTCTCTGTTTCTATATCAAATATATTTATAATCGTTTTTGATGTTGGGCTTATTACTACATTTATTCCGCCTAAACTTTCAGCCACAATTGTGTATTCACCTTCAGCATCTAGTGCTAAACTTTCAATTCCTGATAATACAGAAGATCTAGATACCAATGTTTTCATTGTAACAGATTTACCTGCACCAGATTTAGCAAATATAACCATATTATAATTTGTTAAAGAACTAGCAAAATTATCAAATAATATTGGTGTTCCTGTTTGTTTATTAAATCCTAATGGAACTCCTGAAGGATGTCCTATTTCTGAAGTTGTAAATGGAAATACTGTTCCCATTGAATTTCTATCAAATGTATGTGATTTATCTATTTTATTGTTCATTAATGGTAAATTAGATTGAAATGCTTCTTCTTGAATTCCCCATGCACTTTTAATTCCAACTAATGTTTTTGACATTTCTGCTGATAACATCTTTGTAAGTCTATCTAAGTCTTCTAGGTTATATGTAAATAAAGTAGATACTATTGTTGCCTCAAATAACTTATTAAATCCTGCTGCTATCTCATCTCTTAATTGTTCAGCTTCTAATCTTTTTTGAGTTATTGTACTTTCTCTGTTTATATTTCCTCTATCTGCTGCAACAATTCTTTCTGTCTCTAATTCATTTATAACTCTATTTAAATCATTTTGTGATTTTTCTTCTTTTACAGGTGTTATATAAATTGATGTATTTATATCTCCGAAAAGATACATATCCCTAAATAATTCTGGGAATGTACACATTCTAGGAAGAGTTGATACAAAAAAACTTCTTGCAAAACGTTTAGTATTTGAAACTATTTCTATATGATCAATGTTTGAAACATCAACTCCAGATGGTGCAATCAAGTCTTTTAATGTTGATCTTTTAAATACATCATTTTCAATTATTTGATTGTTTCTTGGTTCTTCTTGTTGTTTTTTGTTTTTTCTCATTGTTCTCCTCCTTTGTTTCATTATCTATTTTTTTCTTAGCTCTATCTGAAAGATCTTTTCCTACCATTTCCTCATTTTCTTCTATTATAATTTTTGCCATTTGCCTAATTAAATCATCCATTTCTGCTTCTTTTTGTTTTACTCTTCTTTCTTCTTCTCGATCTCCCATAGCTTCTGTAAGTTTTTCATTAGCTAAATTTCTAGCATCTTGTTCTATTTTCTTATCTATTTCCTTCATTCTCTTTTCAAGTACATTTTGAGCAGTTGAATAAAGTTCATCATATCCTGCGTTTAAAGCTTTATCTAAGTCATATACTTCTGCTTCATCTCTGTTATATGCAATATATAATAATTCTGCTAATTGTTTAGAGTCTAAAATTTTTCCATTAACTCCACAAACTCCTAACGAACTAATTATTGATTGTGCTTTTGTATATAGCTCTGAAAAAGCCATACTTCTTATTTCATCTTTTCCATAATTATTAGTATTTATATCTTCTGGCATATAATCAATAATTACATAATAATGTTTTCTTAGAATATTTTTATTTAAGCTCATTCTTTCAGTATTATTTACTAAGTCTACTCCGTATTCATATAAGTTTTGTTCTCTAGTTAATTCTAATTTTGCTTTGTTCATTTCTTCAGCACTAAATCCCATTGCTTCTTTTCTAGTATATTCCATTTGCTTTTTTAGTAATCTATCTTTTATTGCATTTATTCGTTCTTTGTATTTTATAAGTCCACTTTCTAGATTAACTGTTCTTGTTTGCACATATATTTGAACTGGATATCTTAAAGTATTTAAAAATTGTAAAAATCCTTGCTCAACGCTGTTTTTTTCTAACCCAGACATCAAATCATAATTTACACCTTGACATTCTATGACCATTAAGAATTTTGTACCATTTTTTCTAATTATCATATTATCTTCTATTTTATCAAACTCCATAAAAGAAAATATTGATTGCTTATTATAACTACTATTTACTGTTTGTGCTGTGTTATTTTTTCCTTTTTTAGAATTACCTGGTATCATTGTTTCATTATTTATATTTTTAGGTTTTGTTTTTATTTTTAATAGTATATAAATAAAAACTAGAGCAAATAACACACATACCATTATTATCAAAACAATTGATAATAAATTTGTTATTTCATCATTACTCATCTTTTGTATCCTCCTTTGTATATACATATATTTTTTTCTTTCCTTGTTTAAACATAAACCATCTTTTTATAACATCATCTATTGCTTCTCCACCTGTTTTTTCTGTTAATTTGAATTTTTTACTATCCGGTACTTTAAATGTTCCAACGCAAAATCCTAATAATCCTAAGAAAATAACTATTCCTATTCCAATCATTTGTAGTCCTAACAATTTCAAAATAAAATAAAATACTCCACCAATTACTACGCCTATTCCAGTATATGCTAATGCCTTTACTGAAAAGATATATAATATTCTACTTTCACCTTTATAGTTTCTTGGGATCTCATATGTTTGCATTGTTTTTCCTCCTTTAAAATATATCTATTTTATCAATATATATTATAACAAATTTTCCTTAAAAATGCGACATTTTCTTCACTTTTTTTTTATTTTAATGTTTTTTTAATGCTTTTGTAATATTCTTGTAATATTCTTATTCTTTTTAAAGATAAAAAAACAGTCCAGATAAAATTTCTGAACTGTTTTTATTAGTTTTATAACTAGATTGAGCTTGCAAAGTTAAATACAACACTGGCAATTGTTGCTGCTGCGAAAACTAAAGCTGCACCAATTATATATGGTAACAATGTTTTCTTATATTCTGCTTTTTCTTCTGCACTACCCATCATATATTTTATACCTAAAACGATTAATACAATAACTGAAATTACTGATCCTATTGTACTAACTATTTTTACAATGTCTTGTCCTAAACTATCAATTTTTTCTGTGCTTGCACCACTGCCAGCTCCTGTATATTTACTTGGATCTGTTGCTGCAAATACAGGTGTTATTGTAGCAATTACCATCATAGCAATTAATACAACTGTTATCATTTTAGTTATCTTATTTACATTGATTTTCATAGTACTCCACCCTTTCTTTTTATTTTATATTAAATCTCTTTGTTTATACAAAGAATTGTAATAACACATTTATCCTGTTTTTTATTATACTATATTTATAAATTAATTGCAATATTATATATAACACTTACTAGTGATGATGCTGCAAACACCATACCAGCGCCAATTGCATATGGTAATAACGTCTTTTTGTATTCTGCTTTTTCTTCTACACTACCCATCATATATTTTATTCCTAATATTATTAGTACAACTACCGAACATATTGAGCCAACTGTAGTTATCACTTTTATAATACCTTGTCCAAAGTTGTCAATCTTCGTTTGTGTGTCTCCTGGTAAATCTTTTCCTGTCATATTTTCTACAGAAAAACCATACGATACTACATTTATAAAAATAATTAAAATACTAATCATTATTCCCACAATTTGTTTTTTCTTCATTTAATCACTCTCCACTGTTAAACATTTGATAACATATTAACTGCAAGTTTCCAAATTCCAAACGCTCCAAATATTACAAAACATGATACAACATATCCTATCAAAGCCGTTTTTAAATCTGCTCTTTCCTCTACACTTCCAACCATATATTTTATGCCTAATATCATGCCTGTTATAACAGTTATAATAATTCCAAAAGCTAGTAATAAGTTATACAAGAAGTTTTTTGTATCTTTTAATTCGCCTACATCTATACTTGCTTTATTTGAGTTCTCTCCCTTGCTAACAAAATCATCGGCCCCTTTTATAACGCTATCTACACTTGTTGCATAAACTAAAGAATTTGAAAATAAACTTCCACATGCCATTATAACAACCAGCACTATTTTTAATATTATTTTACTTTTCATGTTTTTTCCTCCCGAATCTTATACTAAACTAGTGATTGTACAAGATTAACTATTGTTCCTAGAAATGTTGTTATTCCAAAAAGAAGAAATGCTCCTATTAAATATGGCATCATTGTTTTTTTGTATTCAGCTCTTTCTTCTACACTGCCTGTCATATATTTTATTCCTAATACAGCAAAAACCGCAACAGATATTATAGTTCCTACTGCTCTAATTGCTCCAATTATTGTATTTCCTACATTCTGTAATTTAGTGGCATCTTTAGCTTCTGTTTGACTATTTGGTGCCCAACCATCATCATTTATATCAAACTTTTCAGCATACGCAAAGTTGCATGACGTAAATACTGTCATAAGAAAAACAAATATAGATACAATATATATAATACTTTTTTTCATAATTTCTCCTAATTTCTACAATTTTTTATTCTTTTTTATTATACAATATTTTTATTTTTTTTTCAAATTTTTCTATAAATTTAATGTATTTGTAATATTTTTGTAATATACTATCCATATTTTCTATATGTTCTTACGTAAAAAAAGTATAAGGTTTTATAGCCTTATACTTTTTGGCGTAGGTGAGAGGGTTCGAACCTCCGCGCCGATTGCTCGACCTAGCAGTTTAGCAAACTGCCCCCTTCACCACTTGGGTACACCTACATTTAATATGATTGTTTTATTATAGAAATTGTTATATTTAAACTTAAAGTCCCAAAGTTTTAATTATTTTCTTTAGGACTTTTGTTTTGGCGGAGAGGGTGGGATTCGAACCCACGGTACGCTATGAACGCACGCCAATTTTCAAGACTGGTGCCATAAACCAACTCGACCACCTCTCCATATCGCTTGGAACAATTACTATATTAGCATATCTTTTTAGTAATTGTCAAGCATTTTTTATAAATCTTTATTTTTTTCTAGTATTTTTCTTTTATGCTTACATATCCTATCTTTTTCCAACTTCCATTGCTTTTTTAATTGCCTGTTGTTCTTCCTCAGAAAGTGTATATGAAGAGTTGCCAGCCTCAACTGGTTTAGCATAAATATTTGACATTTCTCTAGAATATATACCATTCATTACAACACCATTGTTTTTTTCATCTAGCAAAGCTAATGAAAAACTTAAATCACTTCCAGTATCTTGGAAAGCACTATATCTAACTATTCCAATTTTTTGTATACAGCCTTCTAAATCTTTATCTAATCCACTTAATTGTCCTAATATCTCTGCATTTTGTTTTTCTACTCTTTCAACTTTATACATATAGTTTTCTAAATCTTCTTCTAAATTTTCACTTTCCCCTAGTTTTTTCATGAATTTCTTATACTTTTTATCCAAATATATTGTTTTACACATAAAAGTTATTACTAATATTAATAACACAAATATTAATACTAATAAAATTATAAATGTATTAGTTATTCCTATTTCGTTTATAAAGTTCTCCATAGTCTATATTCCTCCTTTAGTCAAATATTCTATTTTAGGCCTATATATCTTATATATCTATCTTATCCTTCTTTGCTTAATAATCCCATTATTCTTTCTAGATCATCATTTGATGTATATTCTATTACTATTTTTCCACGTTTTTTTCCTGGATTTAATCTGACTTTTGAACCAAAAAATCCTTGGAATGTATCTTCTATTTTCTTATATAATACATGATTTCTTTGTTCTTCTTCTTTTGATAGCTTTATATGTGATTTCTTTTCCATTTGTCGTACAGTTATTCCTCTTTCTAGTAGATGAACTGCTGCTAAATATTGTTTTTCTGGATCTGTAATCATTAATAAAGCTTTACAATGTCCTTCAGATATTTTTCCTTCTTTAGCCATTTCTAATACACGTGGTTCTAAGTTTAGAACTCTTATCCAGTTTGCAATTGTGCTTCTACCTTTTCCAAGTTTTCTAGAAACTTCTTCTTGTGTCATTCCATATGTGTCTATTAATGTTTTTATTCCTATTGCTTTTTCAACTGGGTTTAAGTCCTCTCTTTGCATATTTTCTATTAATGATATTTCTGAATTTATTTTTGCATCATCTTCTCTTATTATAGCTGGTATTTCTTTTAATCCAGCTATTTTAGAAGCTCTCCATCTTCTTTCTCCTGCTACAATGCTATAATATCCATCTTTTTTAGTTACAACTATTGGTTGAATTAAACCATATTCTTTTATAGATTGTGCTAATTCTTCTAAAGCTTCTTGGTCAAATCTTTTTCTTGCTTGATCTCTATTAGGTTCAACCTCAGTTATTTTTAAATTTTTCAATGTATCATTTTCACGTGGTTGTTCTTCTTCTGGAGTTGGTCCAAATAATGCATCTAATCCTTTTCCTAACCCTGTCATTTTTGCCATTTTTATTCCCCCTATCTTAATTTTTTCTGTCGTTTATTATTTTGTATCATTATTTTTTATACAATTTATAAATATATTTCCAATATTTTACATCATGTGTTTTGCTTTTTTCTCTTCTTCATTTAATTTTAGAAACTCTTTTGCAAATTTAGTATAACTTTTTGCTCCTTTTGACCTTGGATCATACTCTGTTATTGGCATTCCATAACTTGGTGCTTCACTTAATCTTACATTTCTTGGAATTACCGTTTTATATACTTTGTCCTCAAAGTATTTTTTTACTTCTTTTACAACCTGATTAGAAAGATTTGTTCTTATGTCATACATTGTAAGCAAAGCTCCTTCTATTCTTATATTTTTGTTTAAATGTTTTTTTACAAGATTAATAGTATTTAAAAGTTGTCCTAATCCTTCTAGCGCAAAGTATTCGCATTGTACAGGTATTAACACACTATCTGATGCCGTAAAAGAATTTAAAGTTATTAAACCTAATGATGGTGGGCAATCTATAAGAATATAATCAAACATATCTTTAATTGGTTCTAATTTTTCTTTAAGCCTTTGCTCTCTTGACATCATTGATACTAGTTCAACTTCTGCACCAGCTAAGTTCATGTTTGCAGGACATACTTTTAAATTTTTTATTATTGTATCTTGTAATGCATCTCCAAGTTCTGCATCATTTACTAAAATGTCATATGTAGAAGGTTCAATATCTTTTTCTACTCCAAGTCCACTTGTCGCATTTCCTTGTGGATCTGCATCAATTAGCAATACTTTTTTACCTTTTTTTGCTAATATAGTTCCTAAATTAACTGTGGTTGTAGTCTTTCCTACTCCACCTTTTTGATTTGCTACTGATATTACTTTCCCCAATTTCATTGCCTCCATTTATAAGTTAAATTTTATTAACAAGTTTTATTTTTATAACACTATAATAATATAAAAATATATAAAAAAAGTCAATAAAATTTACATATATTTTTAAAATTTTTGACTAATAATTTTGGGGACGGAGCAAAAAATCAGCTTTTAATAAATTTTAATAAATTTACTAGTTGTGTTATCATTTTTACATATTGTGTCATAACAAACAAGGATTAATCTTAGTTTATTTCCATTTTACTTAATTTCATTTTCTGATTAGCTTATCTTAATATAAAATTATAACATAACATCAACTTTATCAATTATACAGTAATTCATTTAATACTAAAAATGATTTTTTGCTCCGTCCCCAAAATCAGTCCCCAAAATCATCTATAAAAAAGAACCATTTTATAATGGTTCTTTTGCTGGAGTTCCAGGCTTTCTTGGAAATTTACTTGGTGTTATTTTTTCCTTTTTCACTATTATTATACTTCTTCCTAAATCACTTTCAGGAATTTCAAACTTATCTACCTTTTCTATTTTTCCTCCCAATGTCTTTATTGCTTTTTTAGCTTTTTCCAATTCTTCTTCAACTTCTATTGTCTTCATAAAAATGCATTTGCCATTTAATTTTACAAATGGCATTAAATATTCTGAAAGTGTTGACAAATTAGCTACGGCTCTTGATGTGGCATAATCAAATTTTTCTCTATATTGTTTGTTTTTTCCTAATTCTTCTGCTCTGCAATGTATTGTTTCCACATTTTCTAATTTTAACTTGTCAATTACTTCATCTAAAAACTTAATTCTTTTATTTAATGAATCTGCTAATACAACTTTTACATCTTTTCTATATATTTTTATAGGTATTCCCGGAAAACCTGCTCCTGTTCCCATATCTATTATAGATTTATCCTCTTTAACATATTTAGCAATTGTTAATGAATCTACAAAATGTTTTAAAATTATTTCTTTTGGGTCTGTTATTGCAGTTAAGTTCATTTTTTCATTCCATTCAATTAAAAGTTCCATATAAGCATAAAATTGTCCATATTGTTCCTTGAGCAATGATATATTCATTTTTGCTAAGTATTTCTCGAATTCTCTCTTAAATTCTTCAAATTCCATACTATTTCTATTCCTTTCTTTATTTTTTCACTTAATTTAAAAGTTTTACAAGCTATTACTTTATTTAGATTCTTTTTTATTTCCTTTTTGTTGTAAATATACTAATAATACTGATACATCAGCTGGTGAAACCCCTGATATTCTTGATGCTTGTCCAATTGAACGTGGTTTAAATTTATTTAATTTTTGTCTTGCTTCTAGGCTTATTCCTTTTAAATCTTCATAATTTATATTTTCTGGAAGCATTTTTGTTTCAAGTTTTTTGAATTTTTCTACTTGAGCCTCTTGTAATTTTATATATCCTTCATATTTTACTTGAATTTCTACTTCTTTTTTCTCTTGATCAGATAATTCTGGTCTTTCTGGATCTATTTCTTTTAACATTTCGTAATTTAATTCTGTTCTTTTAAGTAATTCTGCCATCTTTGTACCTGTTGTCAATACTGATGTTCCAGCCATTTCTAGTAATTTATTTACTTTTTCTTCTGGTCTTACAGTAAGTTCTTTTAATCTTTTTATTTCCTTTTCTATATTTTCATATTTTTTAACAAATTTTTCATATCTTTCATCAGAAATTAAACCTACATCATGCCCTATTTTTGTTAATCTTAAATCTGCATTATCTTGTCTCAATAATAGCCTGTATTCAGCTCTTGATGTCATCATTCTATATGGTTCGTTTGTCCCTTTTGTAACTATATCATCAATTAAAACACCTATGTAGGCTTGGCTTCTATCAAGGATTACAGGTTCTTTTCCATCTATTTCTTGAGAAGCATTTATTCCTGCTATTAACCCTTGGCTTGCAGCTTCTTCATATCCTGAAGTTCCATTTATTTGCCCTGCCATAAATAATCCTTTTATTCCTTTATATTCTAATGATAATGTTAAATTAGAAGGATCTATGCAATCATATTCAATAGCATAAGCAGGTCTTGTAAACTCTGCATGTTCTAGTCCTGGAATTGTATGATATAAGGCTATTTGGACATCTTCTGGTAATGATGAGCTCATTCCTTGTATATACATTTCTTCTGTATCTAATCCAACAGGTTCTACAAATGCTTGATGACGTGGTTTATCACTAAATCTAACCACTTTATCTTCTATTGATGGACAATATCTAGGTCCTGTACCTTCGATCATTCCTGCATATAATGGTGATCTATGTAAATTTTCTCTAATTATTTCATGTGTTTTTTCATTTGTATATGTCAAATAGCAGTCAACTTGTTCAAAATCTTTTGGTTCATCTTCAAAAGAAAATGCTTCTACCCCATTGTCTCCTTTTTGAACCTCCATTTTACTAAAATCAATACTTCTTCTGTTGATTCTAGCTGGTGTACCAGTTTTAAATCTTATTAGGTCAATACCTAGATTTTTCAAGCTTTCTGATAGTTTATTAGCTGCTGCAACACCATCTGGTCCACTTTCTTTTGAATATTCTCCAATAAATATTTTTCCCTTTAAATAAGTTCCTGTTGCAATTACAATTGCCTTTACCTTATACACAGCTCCCAAGTCTGTTTTAATTGCTACTATTTGATTGTTGTCAACAACAATTTCCACAATTTCTGCTTGTTTTACCTCTAAATTTTCTTGTTTTTCTAGAGTATGTTTCATTTCTGCTTGATATCTTTTTCTATCTGCTTGTGCTCTTAAAGAATGCACTGCAGGTCCTTTTGATGTATTAAGCATTTTTATTTGTATCATTGTTTTATCTATATTTTTTCCCATTTCTCCACCTAGTGCATCTATTTCTCTAACTAGGTGTCCTTTAGAACTTCCTCCTATATGTGGATTACATGGCATATTAGCTATTGCCTCTAAACTTATTGAAAATATCAATGTCTTTTTTCCTAGTCTTGCAGATGCAAGTGCTGCTTCACATCCTGCATGTCCTGCTCCTATTACTGCAACATCATACTCTCCTGCTATATATTCGTTACCCTTTAAATTCATTGTTTTTCCTTCCTTTTCCTCTTATTTGCTTCAATTCTCTTCATTTTTCTATATCATCTTTTGTATCCTTTCTAGCTCTAGTGTTTCACGCCTTTTTGTTTCATTGTTCCACATTTTTTATTTCCGTATGAAACAGGATATTTCGTTTTAAAAGCGGTGTATTAAAGTTTAACCTATTGGTAATACCCAGATTTTTTTGTAAGTTTTCCCTATTGTTTATTTTGGTTGATTTTATCACTTTTGTTTCGCTTTTACTAATTGGTTTATTTTTCTTCTAAATTCAATGTGTTTTTATTGCTTTTATGTTTACTTTTGTTCCTTTTGTTTATTTTTCAGTCTGTTTTCACTCTTTAAAAACATATCAACTTGGTTCTAGTTTTAAAAATAGATTTTATTTTTTGATATAGTGTTGATTGACTTCAAAATCGTTTTTAAGTTGTTTTATTTTTTATTAAACAAGTTATATGGTTTGAATTATATTTTTGCTTTATAGTATATTCTCGTTCGTTAAAATTATTTTCCTAAACAGAACTTGGAAAATATTTCATCTATAATATCATCTGTTACAATTTCTCCTGTAATTTTTCCCAAATCCTCTAATATGTCTTTTATAAAAATAGCGATTATATCTATTGGCATTTTTTGTTCCATTGTGTCTTTTGCTTTTTTTGTACTTTCTATTGCTTGATCTATTAAATTTTTATGTCTTACATTTGTAATTACTGTTTCTTGGTCTAAATTTATTTGATTTAAATCAAACATTTTTGTTATTTCATCATATAAGTTTTCAATTCCCTCTCTTTTTAATGCGGAAATCTTAATTACAGTTGCACCTGTCTCTTTTATTTTTTGATCATTTTCATTAATTTTTTCTTTTAAATCTGTTTTGTTTAAAAGTATTATTGCCTTTTTATTTTTTATAAGTTCTAATATCTCTAAGTCTTCCTTCCCTAAGTCTTTAGACGCATCAAATATAGCAATTATTAAGTCTGCATCTTTTGCTATTTCTTTAGATTTTGCTATACCTATTTTTTCTACTTCGTCTTTTGCATCTCTAATTCCTGCTGTATCTACAAGTTTTAATGGAATTCCATTTATATTTACAAACTCTTCTATTGTGTCTCTTGTTGTTCCCTCATATTCTGTTACAATTGCTCTATCTTCTTTTAAAATTGCATTTAATAATGATGATTTTCCTGCATTTGGTCTTCCTATTATTGCTGTTTTTATTCCTTCTTTTATTATTTTTCCATTATCGAAACTTTTACTTAGCTTAACTAGCTTATTTTCAACAGTTACAAGCATTTCATTTATTTGATTGCTTGTAACATCATCAACGTCATATTCTGGATAGTCTATGGCTACTTCGATATTTATCATTACATCCATTATTTCTTGCTTTATTTTAGCAATCTCGTTTGAAAGAAAGCCCTCTAATTGCTTTATTCCATTCTTAGCTTCTCTTTCAGATTTTGCATTAATAACATCTATAACAGATTCTGCTTGTAATAAATCTATTCTTCCATTCAAAAATGCTCTTTTTGTAAATTCCCCTGGTTCTGCTAGTTCTGCTCCATTTTTCAAGCATAATTCTAATATTTTTTTTACTACTACATTTCCCCCATGTGAGTTGATTTCACACATATTTTCTGTTGTATAACTTTTAGGTGCTTTAAAATATGATACTAAAACTTCATCAATTACATTGCCATTTTCTATGATATTTCCATATTTCATAGTATATCCTTTAATATCTTTTAAGTCCTGTTTGTTCTTTTGTTCAAATATTTTTTCTAATACTTCAAAGCTTTTTTCTCCACTCATTCTTATTATTCCTATTCCTCCAATTCCGAGGAGCCGTAGAGATTGACGCGATTGTACTCATTTTTTACCTCCATTTTTTTATGATATAAAAAAGGTCAAAGATAGAATTTACAATTATACTTGTAAAATCCGACCTTTGACCTCCGATTTTATATATTTATTTGTTTTTTAGTGATATAACTATCCTTCTATGTGGTTCTTCACCTATGCTTGTTGTATCTATTTTATCATTATTTTGCAATTCACTATGAATTATTTTTCTTTCATATGCTTGCATTGGCTCTAATTTAACAGTTTTTTTAGTTCTTATTACTGTTTTAGAAACTTTTTGAGCAAGTTCTCTTAATGTTTTTTCTCTTTTTGCTTTATATCCTTCTATGTCTAGTATAACTCTAACCCTATTTTCAATTCCTTTTCCTGCAATTACTGAAATTATATTTTGCATTGCATATAAAGTTTCTCCTCTATATCCTATCAAAAATCCTAGATTAGGACTGTTTAAATCAACATATATCGTGTCTTTTTCAGCTTTTACTTCATATGTTGCATCTTCTGGTAATTGGCTTTTTAACTCTTCTATAAAGCTTTTTACATTTTCTATTGCTTTTTCTTGTTCTTCTTTTGATAAAATAAGTTCTTTTCTTGTTTTATTTTCTCTATTTTTTTCATTGTTTGCATTGTTTTCCGCATTTTCTTTTACTATTAATTCTACTTTTACAACTCTTGGTGCTAATATACTAAAAAAACTACGTTTTTCGCCATTTTCTAGTACTTTTACATCTACCATTTTTCGACTAACATTTAATTCTTTAAGCCCTTTTTCAATTGCCTCATTTGTAGTTTTTCCTTCTGAAATAATAGTTTTTGCCATTTTACGTTCCTCCATTATTTGATTATTTTGTCTAAAATTAGTCTTTCTGCAATCATAAGTATATTACTTACTAACCAATATAAAGCAAGTCCTAATGGTGCTACAAACGCAATTGATATAGACATTATTGGCATCATCCATGACATCATTTTGTTTGTTTGCATAACTGCATCCATTTCGTTGTTTTCCTCTTGTGGAACTAGCTCTTGTCCAGTAGTTCCGTCGATTTTTACTTCTTTTTCTTCTTGCTTTTTCTTATTTTGTTTTTCTTGCATTGCAGTTGTCATTCTTATAGATATAAATGATGATAATATATACAATATAGGAATTATATATACAGTATAATCAGACATATTTTGTTGCGGAATTTTACTTAAGTCTAATCCTAAGAAATTCATTTGAATGTTTGCTTTTTCAACATTTTCGTCTTCTGGATTTTTCTCTTTTAAAAATTCATAATCCCTTATTACGTCTATTTCTGGATATACCTGACTTATTGTTTTTCCATCGTCTTTTAGTTGTTGCACATAATTATTTATGTTTTCTGTTGGTATTTTTTCCATGTATGTCAATGGACTTCTAACCAAATAGAATATTGAAATTAACAACAAAAATTGCACTATTGATGTTAAACAACCACTAAATGGACTCATATTTTCTGATTTGTATAAGTTCATCATTTCTTGATTTAGTTTTTCTGGATCATTTTTATATTTAAACTGAAGTACCTTCATTTTTTCGTTTAATTCAGCACTTTTTTTCATTGAACGTTGTTGTTTTATTGATAATGGCAATAATAAGATTTTAATTACAACTGTAAATAATATTATTGCTAATCCATAATTATTAACTAAATGATACACTAACTGCAACAAATAACCAAATATATTTGCAAAAAAATTAAACATCTATCCATTTCCTCCTAGCTATACTATTTTAGTGGGTCATATCCACCTTTTGAAAAAGGATTACACCTTAAAATTCTAGCAATTCCAAGTAGTAATCCCTTTATAGCTCCATATTTTTCAATTGCTTGTTTTGTATATTCTGAACAAGTTGGATAAAATTTGCAATTTATATTTTTACTTGTAAGCCATCTTGAAATATGGTGTTGATATTGCTCAATTAGCCATATCAATATCTTTTTCATGATTATTCCTCATTTTTGTTAAAATTAGAATTTAAAACATTTGCTCTTTTTAAGATTTTTGTCATATCTTTTTGAATTTCAGCATATTTTATGTTTTTAATATCAATATTTTTTTTGCATGTAAAAACAATTGTATAGCCATCTTTTACTTGCATTTCAAGCTTTTGATAACTTTCACGTATAAGTCTTTTTAAATAATTTCTTTTTGTTGCTTTAGCTATTTTTACTCCAACAGCTATTCCTAAGAAATTCACTGGCTTATTATTGTTTTTTATAAATGCTACTAAATATCTGCCACCACTGGCTTTGCCTTTATTAAAAACAGTTTTAAATTCATAATTTTTTTTTAGCATTTTAGTTTTTTTCATTATTTCATCTTCCCTTCTTCCAGGCAAATCAATGAAAAAAACGTTTTGTTTAATTTAAATTCTGTTGATTTAAATTAAGCAGATAATTTTTTTCTACCTTTTGCTCTTCTTGCTTTTAATACGTTTCTGCCACCTTTAGTACTCATTCTTTTCATGAATCCATGTTCTTTCTTTTCTTGTCTTTTTTTTGGTTGAAAAGTTCTTTTCATTCTCAGCACCTCCTACTGTTTTTTTATAAAAACCCTTACGGGATATTCTCTTACACAAAATAACGAGTATATCGATTATACAGCATAAAAACTATAAATGTCAAGCAATTTTATTAAATTTTTTTATGCTATTTGTAATATTTTTGTAACATTTCTTAGTTTTCCACAGTTTAAAACAAAGTTATCCACAATTTTAAAAAATTTTCCACAACCTTATTGACTTATTATATAGAAATTTGTTATTATGTGTAAAGTAGAAAATAATTGCGATTTTTTCCGAAAAATCTTGAATTTTTGTTCGTGGATTTTCGCTCTTTTTTTACAAAAACATTACAAAGTTATCAACAGTTGTGGATAACTTTGTGGATAACTTTTTAGAAAGGATGATTTTAAATGGCCATCGAAAAAGAAGAATTAATTGCAAAAATAAAAGAGCTTTTACAACCAGAAGTAACAAAGATATCTTATGATACTTGGATCATGCCTTTAGATATACGTAGTATTGATGGAAATCACATAGTTTTTACAGCTAATTCTGAATTTCAAAAAGATTTTATCGAAAATAAGTACAAAAGCTTAATTTTCAATACTTTGCGATATATTACTAACAAAGATTGGACATTTTCTGTAGTTGATTTGACCAAAGAAGAGAAAGATGATTCAAAAGATATTATTTCTAATACTTCAAATTCATCACCTGCAGAAATTGAAATGAATAAATCTACTTTAAATCCAAAATATACTTTCGAAACATTTGTAGTTGGAAATAATAATAGATTTGCTCATGCAGCTGCATTAGCCGTTGGAAATGAACCAGCAAAATCATACAATCCTTTGTATTTGTATGGGGGAGTAGGTTTAGGTAAAACTCACTTAATGCATGCTATTGGTAATAGAATATTGGAAAATAACCCAAATGCCAACATTTTGTATGTTACTTCTGAAAAATTTACAAATCAATTAATTAACGCAATTAAAGATAACAAAAACGAATTTTTTAGAAATAAATACAGAAATATAGATGTTTTGCTTATTGATGATATTCAATTTATTGCTGGAAAAGAGAGGGTTCAAGAAGAATTTTTCCATACTTTTAACTCATTATACGAAGATGGAAAACAAATTATAATCTCTAGTGATACACCACCAAGAGACATTCCATTTCTTGAAGATAGGTTAAAATCAAGGTTTGAATGGGGATTACTAGCAGATATTTCTGTTCCAGATTATGAAACTCGTTTAGCAATTTTAAGAAAAAAAGCCCAAGATGAAAGCATTATCATTGATGATATTATTCTTTCAAACATTGCAAATAAAATTGATTCAAACATTAGAGAACTTGAAGGTGTCTTTAATAAAATTGTTGCTAGGGCATCACTTACACACAGCCCAATCACTATTGAATTAGCGGAAAAAATTATTAATGAATTTAAATACGAGAATGAAAAAGTTATTTCTTGTGATTTTATCAAAGAAACTATTGCAAAATATTTTAGTATTAACAAAGATGACTTATCAAGTAACAAAAGATCTAATGATATAGCCTTTCCAAGGCAAATTGCAATGTTCCTTTGTAGAGAAATTGCTAATATGTCATATCCTCAAATTGGTGAAGATTTCGGGGGTAGAGACCATTCTACTGTAATGCATGCATGCAGAAAAATTGAAAAAGAAGTAAAGGAAAAAACAAATACTAAGTTAATTGTGGATAGTGTGAAAAACATTATCGTGAATGATAAAAAGCAATAGGGAAAATAATTTCAAGATTTTTTTGAAATTTATGTTTTGGAAATATGTGTTTGAGTTAACCACATTCTTTCTGTTCTTACGGAAAGCCTACATTGGTTATCCACAGGTAGTTGTGGAAAGCCTGTTGATAAACTGTGTATATCTCACTTTTCCACATTGGCATATGGAAAGTGTGGAAAACTTTCTGAGTTATCCACTGAGTTATCCACACAGATTTTGCTAGGGATTCTAACTTTCCACATAGTTATCCACAGTTTCCACAGCACCTATTACTACTACTACTAAAAAATATTATATATTTATAAATAATATAAAGGAGGAGTCAAAATGAAAATCGTCTGTTATAAAGACAAAATCTTAAAAGCTATTAATTCCGTAGTTAAAGGAGTAGCTTCTAAAACAACAATGCCTATACTAGAAGGTATTTTAATACAAACAAATGATAATGAAATTAAGTTAACAACTTATGATTTAGAAATTGGTATTGAATATATCATGGAATGTGAAGTTAAAGAACAAGGAAGTACAGTTGTAAATGCTATAATGTTTAGTGAAATCATTAGAAAATTACCAGATACAGAGATTTATATTTCTGTAAATGATAAAAATTTATTAGAAATTGAATGTGAAGGTTCTTTATACAAGTTAGCAACTATGAATCCAGATGAATTTCCAGAGTTACCAAAGATTGAAATTGAAAATTCTATCGAAGTTGACCAAAATATATTAAAAAATATGATTAGAAAAACTATTTTTGCTGTAAGTAGTGAAGAAAGTAGACCAATTTTTACAGGATGTTTATTTGAAGTTGAAAGCAATAAGTTATCATTAGTTGCTGTAGATGGCTTTAGATTAGCATTAAGAAGTATTTATTTAAATAAACAAACAAATAATTTTAGTGCAGTAATACCAGGAAAAACGCTAAATGAAGTTAATAAAATAATATCAGATTCTTTTGAACCAGTAAAAATAGGAGTTGCAAAGAATCAAGCATTATTCGAAATGGATAATTGTAAAGTTGTTACAAGAATTTTAGATGGTGAATTTTTAAATTATAAAAATGTTATTCCAAGTAATTGGGAAACAAGAGTAAAAGTAAATAAAAGCAGTTTACAAAACAGTTTTGAAAGAGTTAGTTTAATTTCATCTTCAAGTGTTGAAAAAGAAAAGAAATATCCGGTTAAAGTACAAGTTGATATCGGCAAAGTAGTAATTTCTTGTACTAACCAAACAGGAGATGCTAAAGAAGAGCTATATGTTGCAACAGAAGGGAAGAATTTAGAGGCAGGATTTAATCCTAAATATTTCTTAGATAGCTTAAAAGCAATAGATGATGAAGAAGTTTATGTAGAATTTGGAACAAGTATTTCTCCATGTATAATAAAATCAGTTGAAAATAATGATTACACTTATATGATTTTACCAATTCGATTAAAAGAATAATAAATAAAAAAGAAAAGGTGGAAGAAATTCTGCCTTTAATTTTTAATAAAAGAAAATAAAAGTTATCCACAATTAAACAACAAACTGTGGATAACTTAGTGGAAAATAATTAATAAAAAAATAGTGAAAAAAATCGAAAAAAAAAGAATAAAATAGAATAAATTAGAAAACGGGAGATTTTTAAAATTTTAAAATTAAAATAATAGCCTGTGGATAACTTTATTGAAAAAAATATATAAAAAATAGTGAAAAAAATCGAAAAAATTAGAATAAATTAGAAAAAAAAAGAATAAAAGAGATAATAATATATGTGGATAACTTTTAATAGTTATTTATATAAAAGAAAAATATAATTTTAAAATTATATAAAAAAAATAAATTTAAATAATATTTAGATTTTTATAAAAAATAGAATTAAATAAAAAATAATTAAAAATAAATAAAAAATAATTAGTAATAAATAAAAAATAATTAAAAATAAATAAAAATAATTAATAATAAATAAAATTAATTAATTATAATTTAATAAATAAAAATGAAAAATGAAGAAAAAATTAGAAAAAAATTAAATAGATTAGATAAAAATAGGAAAATAATAAAAAATCACAGCACAGAGTGAAATATAAAGAAATAAAGAAATGAGAAATAAATAAATATTATTAAATAATAATAATAAATAATGAAAAAAATCGAAAAAATTAGAAAAAATTAGAATAAATTAGAAAAAAAGAGCAAAAAAACAAAAAATTAGCTGTTAAGACGAAAAATAAGAAAAAAACAACGCGCGAGAATCAAAAATAAGACGATTTAATTTTTAATTGGTATAATTTTATATTTAATTTTTTATTAAATTTTGTAAAAAATAGTAAAAAAAAGAAAAAAATAGAAAAAAATAGAAAAAAATAGAATAAAATAGAATAAATTAGGAAATATATTAAAAATGCCAGATTAAGCAATAATTTAAGTAATTAATAAAATAATTATTAATTTATTAAATAAAAATATAAATAGATAATAATATAATTTTGCACAGATGAGGGATAATATGTGGATAAATAAAATAAAAATTAATAATTTTAGGAATTATAATAATGAAGAAATTAATTTAAATAAAAATATAAATGTTTTTTATGGTGAAAATGCTCAAGGAAAAACTAATATAATAGAAGCAATTTTTTTATGTAGTATGGGAAAATCTTTTAGAGCAAAACAAGATAAAGAAATGATTAAATTAAATGAAAATAATTCTATAGTAGAAATTGAATTTTTTAAATCAGATAGAGATGGAAAAATAAAAATTCAATTAGGAAATAGAAAAATGGTTTTTGTTAATGGAATTAAAATAAAAAAATTAAGTGAATTATTAGGAAATTTAAATGTTGTAATGTTTACACCAGATGATATAAATATTTTAAAAGGTGGTCCTCAAAATAGAAGACGTTTTTTAGATATTATGATTAGTCAGTTAAAACCAAATTATATGCATAATTTAAGTTTATATGCAAAAACATTAGAACAAAGAAATAATTATTTAAAACAAATAAAAGAAAAAAATAAACCAGAAGAAATGTTAGATATTTGGGATGAAAAATTAGCAGAATATGCATTTATTATTAGTAATTATAGAAATGATTTTATGGAAAAAATAAAAAATAAAATAAAAAAAATACATTCAGAAATTACAGATAATAGGGAAGATATAGAAATAGAATATTTAACAGAATGTTTAGATAAAAAAAATTATTTAAATTTATTAAAACAAAGAAGAAAATTGGATATTATAAAATCATATACAACTAAAGGGATTCATAGAGATGATTTTAATATATATATAAATAAGAAGGAATTAAGTATTTATGGATCACAAGGTCAACATAGAACAGCTATGCTTTCTTTGAAATTGTCAGAAGTAAATATAATAGAAGATGAAATAGGAGAAAAACCAGTTTTATTATTAGATGATTTTATGTCAGAGTTGGATAGTAAAAGGAGAAATCATTTTTTAGAGAAAATAAACGATACACAAGTTATTATTACATGTACTGATAAAATAGATATTGAAAAAAATAAAATTTTAATATATAATGTAAACGACGGAAAGGTTTTAAGAGGAGGAATATAAATGGAAAAATATAAACACGAGTACGGTGCTGAACAAATTCAAGTATTGGAAGGGCTTGAAGCCGTAAGAAAAAGACCTGGTATGTACATTGGTAGTACATCAGTAAGAGGACTTCACCATATGGTTTATGAAATTGTAGACAATGGTGTTGACGAAGCTTTAGCTGGTTATTGTACAGAAATAAATGTTGTTATAGAACCTGGAAATATAATTAATGTAACAGATAATGGAAGAGGAATTCCAGTTGAAATACATCCAAAAACAAAAATTTCAACAGCAGAAACAGTATATACAGTATTACATGCTGGTGGAAAATTTGGTGGAGATAGTGGATATAAAGTATCTGGAGGTCTTCACGGAGTAGGTGCATCTGTTGTAAATGCATTATCAAGCTGGGTACAATTAAGAGTTAAAAGAGATGGCGGAATATATGAATTAAAATTTGAAAAAGGTAAAACAACTGAAAAATTAACAAGAGTAGGAGATTCAAACGAAACTGGTACAAATGTTAGATTTTTAGCTGATGATACTATTTTCGAAAGTTTAGATTATAGTTATGAAACTTTAGAAAAAAGATTAAGAGAAATTGCATTTTTAACAAAAGGTTTAAAAATTACTCTTGAAGATCAAAGAGAAGAAACACCTAAAAAAGCAGAATTTTGTTATAATGGTGGATTAATTTCATTTGTAGAATTTCTAAATAAAAATAAAGATACATTATATAAACCACCAATTTATATAGAAAAAGCAGGAGATGTACCCGTAGAAATAGCAATTCAATATACATCAAGTTATTCTGAAAATATTTATACATTTGTTAATAACATTAATACAGTAGAAGGTGGAACTCATTTAGAGGGATTTAAAAGAGCATTAACAAAAGTATTTAATGATTATGCAAGAAGTCATAATATTTTAAAAGAAAAAGATAATAATTTACAAGGTGAAGACATCAGAGAAGGTATTACAGCAGTTGTGTCAGTAAAAGTAAAAGAACCACAATTTGAAGGACAAACAAAAACAAAACTAGGAAATAGTGAAGTTACAGGTGTTGTTCAAAGTATGGTAAATGAAGCTTTATCAACATTTTTAGAGGAAAATCCAAATGTTGCAAAAGCTATATTGGAAAAATGTATTAGTGCTTCAAGAGCAAGAGAAGCAGCTAGAAAAGCTAGGGAATTAGCTAGAAAGAAAAATTCGTTAGAAACATCAACATTACCTGGAAAATTGGCTGATTGTAGTAGCAAAAATCCAGAAGAATGTGAAGTTTATATAGTAGAGGGTGACTCTGCAGGTGGAAGTGCAAAACAAGGTAGAGATAGAAAATTCCAAGCAATTTTACCACTTTGGGGTAAAATGTTAAATGTTGAAAAAGCAAGAGCTGATAAAATTTATGGGAATGATAAATTAAATCCAGTAATTTTAGCAGTTGGTGCTGGAATTGGACCTGATTTTGATATTACAAAAATTAGATATGGAAAAGTTATAATAATGGCTGATGCCGATGTTGATGGTGCACATATTAGAACATTATTATTAACATTTTTCTTTAGATATATGAGACCATTAATTGAAAATGGAAATGTTTATTTAGCTCAACCACCATTATATAAATTATCTAAAAAAGGTCTGGAAGACGTTTATTGTTATACAGATGAGGATTTAGACAAAGCATATAAAGAGCTAGAAGAAAAAGGAATTCAAAGAGATCAATTAGGATTACAACGTTACAAAGGTTTAGGAGAAATGAACCCAGAACAATTATGGGACACAACTATGAACCCAGAAACTAGAATTTTAGTAAAAGTAACTATGGATGATGCTATAAAAGCTGATGAAATATTTACATTATTAATGGGAGATGAAGTTGAACCAAGAAGAGAGTTTATACAAGCTAATGCTAAATATGTACAAAACCTTGATATTTAATTAATTATATTTAATTTTGAAAAATAATTAAATAATAAAAATAGTTAATAGAGACAAGTAAATAAAAATAAAAAATCAGAAATATAAATTTAATTATATTTCTGATTTTTTAGTAAAGCCAATAATAATCTCCACTAAGACTAATATCTATAATATTAAAAACTAATATATATTGCTATATAAATAACCCCTAATACCACACATATTAATCAGTCGCTCGACCATAAATACACCACGAATAACTATATTCATCCCAAAGGGACTAGTAATAATCATTATAGATATAAGTACAATCTTAGCTCAAATTTATTTCCTATAATTTGACCATATATAAATATTTATAATAAAGAATAAAATATTTTCTAATAAAATAAAAAATATAAATAATAAATAATAATACAGCCTACATACAAAAAATAAATTTTTATCGCCGACATATTATAATCTAAAAAATAAACTATAATAAATCTTTGCTCGAATATTAATAAACCATAATCATCTATTAATATTCTTCGCTCAACTATTATCAACCTTACAATAATATTATATGCTAAATAAAAAATACTATTCAAAAAAAGAAAAAAATTTTCAAAGAATTTAAAAATTAATTTAATTAATTATAAAAAATGAGTGAAATTTGAAAATGAAAAAGTGAGTAAAAATTAGTAAAAAATCGAATAAAATTGAAAAAAATAGCAAAAGCCAGTAAAAATGTCTGTCAGAGTGAAATATAAGAAATTGATAAAATAAATAAAAAAATTAAAAATGAAAAAATTAGAAAAAAATAGTAAAAAATCGAATAAAATCGAAAAAAATAGCAAAAGCCAGTAAAAATGCCTGTCAGAGAGAAATATAATGAATTGATAAAATAAATAATTAACTAAAAAATGAAAAAATTAGAAAAAAATTCATAAAAAAAGAATAAATTAGATAAAAAAAGAAAAAGCATATAAAATAGTGAATAAGCAAAGAATATAAGCTTAAACAAATAAAATTAAAAGAAAAAAACATTTGTCGAATTTTGTCAATGAAAAATCCTTGACAAAAATAAATAATGAATGTAAAATCTTAGAAAAAAATTGGAGGTGAAAAATATAAAAAATTTGACAGTACAACAATGGATACCAATAGATAAAATTTATAATGATGGAATTATAAAATTAAAAGAAAATAAATTAATTAAAATTTTAAAAATAAATCCAATTAATTATAATTTAAAATCCGATTTAGAAAAAGAAGCAATTTTAAATTCTTATAAAATATTTTTAAAAACTTGTAATTTTAATATTCAAATTTTAATTCAAAGTAGTAAGGTAGATTTATCAGATCATATCAAAAATATTAGAAAAAACGTTACTAAAAAATCAGAACAAAAAAACAATCAGCAATTAGGGAAAATAGCAGAAAATTATATTGATTATATTCAAAAATTAAATTTAAATCGAAGATCATCATCAAAAAATTTTTATATCGTAATAGCAGATAATATAGATAAAAAAATAAATATTTTAGAATCTGAAGAAATAATAAAAAATGATTTAAAAGAAAAATATTTTAAAATAAAAGAATGTTTATCTCGTTCAGGAAATTTAGTTTCAGAATTATCCAACCAAAAAGAAATAGAAGAACTATTTTTTTCTTTATTAAATACCAGAAAAAATTTAAATAAAAAATTAATTAATTAAATTAATAAAATAATAGAAAAAAATTAAATATTAATTATTTAGAAATTAATAATAAAAAAATAAATTAATAAAAAATAAATTAATAGAAAAATATTATGAAAATTAATTATAAATAATAAAAAATATATTTATTATTTTTAGGAGGAGGAATTAAAATAAATAAAATAATTAATAAAATAAAAAAAGAAATAAAAAATAAAACAAATAAAAAAGAAATTAATGAAAATTTTTTTGAAGGAACTAGAAATGAAATTGATAAAGTTGCACCAGCATATATAAATTTACAAAATCCAAAATATGTAGAAATTGATAATTTATTTTATTCAGGTTTAATTGTTGTAAATTATTATAGAGAACAAACTGACATAATTTTGAAGTCATTAATTGAAACAAATATAAATATGAATATTTCTATTTTTTATGAAAAACAAGATGCTTTTAAAACTATAAAAGATCTGACTTATCATATAGGGAATGTAGGAGTTGAGTTAAAGGAGAGTAATCAAAATAGAGAAGATATAGATATTGCAGCTTTTACATATAATGATGCAAAATATATAAGAAAAGAGATACAAGTAAATAATCAGGATATATATTTTTTATATATTTATATAAATATATATGCAGAAGATATAAAAAAATTGGAGTATTATTTAAATAAAGTAGAAGGAATTGCGCAAAGCAAAGGAATGCAAACAAGAAGAGCAAATTTTAGACAAGAAGAATTATTTGAATCTTGTTTGCCAATTATGAAAAATAATGAAAATATAAAAGACTCAGCCAAAAGGAATGTTTTAACTTCTGGATTATTAGCAACATATCCATTTATTTCTTCTACTATATTTGACGCTAATGGAATTTTTATAGGTACTAATATTTACAATAATTCATTAGTTTTTATAGATAGATATAATAATAATAAATATAAAAATGCAAATATTTGTATTTTTGGGACAAGTGGTGCAGGTAAGTCATTTTATACTAAATTATTAATCTTAAGATATAAACTATTAGGAATAAAGCAATACATTATAGATCCAGAAAGAGAATATAATAATTTATGTAAAAAATTAAATGGTACGCAAATAAAAATAGGTCCAAGTAGTGATACATATATAAATATTTTTGATATTAGAAAAGAAAGCTTAGAAGATGGAGAAAATGGATATTTGGCAATAAAAATAGGAAAATTAATAGGATTTTTTAATTTGATTTTTGGTGAATTAAATGAAGAAGAAAAAGCAATATTAGAAGAAAAATTAATTGAAACATATAAAATTAAAAATATTAATTTTGATGATAATAGTTTATATAAAGAAATAAAAGTAAAAAATAAAATAAAAAAAATATTTAAAACAGAAAAAGATATGCCAATTTTAGAAGATTTATATAATATTTTAGAAAATGATAATAATACAAAAAAATTTAAAACAAAATTAATTCCATTTGTAAAAGGTTCAATGAAATTTTTAAATAATAAAACAAATGTAAAATTAGAAAATGAATTAATTGTTGCAGATATATATGAATTAGGAGAAGAGAATTTAAAATATGGAATGTATTTATTTACAGATATTTTTTGGGATAAAATAAAAGAAAATAGAAATGAAAAAAAGGCAATATATTTAGATGAAATTTGGAGATTAATTGGCGTAACATCTAATAAAGAAGTTGCAAGTTTTATTTATAAAATATTTAAAACAATAAGAAAGTATGGTGGAAGTGGTGTTGCGATAACACAAGATATTTCTGATATTTTTAGTTTAGACAATGGAACATATGGAAAAAGTATTTTAAATAATTCAAGTATAAAAACGTTTTTTGCATTAGAAGAAGAAAACATAAAAATATTAGCAGAATATTCTAATTTATCTGAAAAAGAAAAAGTAGAAATTAAATCATTAAAAAGAGGTGAATGCTTAATGTTTGTGGGAGATGATCATATATTAACAAAAATAGAATGTTCAGATTTAGAAAAAGAAATATTAGAAGGTAATAAAGATGAAGAAAGTAATATTAGCAATTAATAATAAAAAAATAATACAAAAAATAAAACAAAATAAAGAGATAGAAATTATAAATAATGTACAATATAGGGAAGGTATTTTAGAAATTTTGGATAAGGAAAAAAATATATCAAATATATATATTGAAGAAAAAATACCTGGAATAATAAGTATTGAAAAATTAATAGAAAAAATAAAAATAATAAATAAAAAAATTAATATAATAATATTTTTGGAAAAAGAAGAATTAGAAAAAATAAATAAATTAAAAAAACTAGAAATAAAAAATATTTATATAAAAAATAAATTAATAATAAATGAAAAAAAGAAAATAAACAATAAAATAAAAGATAAAAAAATAATAAATAAAAAAACAAAAGAGAAAAATATAAAAAATAATAAAATAATATTTATATATGGAAATAAAAAAACAGGAAAAACTACAATAGCAAATTTAATTTTAATATATTTATTAAAATTAAATAAAAAAATATTATTAATTAATATAAATAAGAAAATAGAAAATAATTATTTAAAAATATTTAGTAATTATAATATAGAAGAAGAAAAGAAAATTGAAAATAAAAATAATAATAAAAATAAAATATATAAATTTGTAATAAAAATAAATTCTAATATGACATTTTTACCGATTATAAATCAAAAAATAATATATAGTGAAATTAAAAGTTTTTTATTAAAATGTTCAAAAAAGTATGACTATATTTTAGTTGACAGTGGTAACACGGGAAATTATAAAATAAAACAAATTATAATGCAAACAAGTAATGTAAAAATTAAAGTTATAGATCCAAATACATTAGGCATAAAAGATATTGAGGGAAATATAGAAACTGAGAAAGTAGAAAAACAAAACAACAATATCAGTTTACATATAATTTATAACAAATATTATTTCAATTCAGTAAGTCCATTAATATTTAAAAATATTCTAAAAAATTTTAAGAATATTCATACAATTTTTTATCAAAAGGAATTTATAAAATTATCTGAAAAAATTCAAAAAAGTGAAAATATAAGATTAAAAAATAATATTAAAAAAAAATTAGAAAAAATATTAGAAAATTAAAACAATTAATTTTAATATAAAAAATAAAAAGCAAATAATTATTAATTAAAATAAAAATTAGAAATAATTAAAAAATATTAAATAAAAATTATATTAATAATTAATTTAAAAAATCAAATAATAAATATTAAAATAAAAAAATAATAAAATTAAATAAAAAATAAATATTTTAAAATATTAATAATTAATATAATAAAAGCAGA
>OCHJ01000513.1_pt1 | contig 48203 bp, 55 predicted proteins | sample 1538381 | NCBI WGS metagenome assembly OCHJ01 (sample SAMN04571688, study PRJEB22368) | human gut metagenome | biome: human gut; material: stool | host: Homo sapiens | place: Luxembourg | collected 2012-06-29 | reverse complement strand
ATCCTCCATTTGCATATCCTATGCTACTTTCATTTGTAAATGCTGGATGTACATAGTAATCTGTTGTTGTATCTACTTCTTCTGTTGCTGATTTTGCTCTCTTTGCTGTTGCTTTTGTTGTTTTTGTATCATCTGTATAGTATTCATCTGTTGTTCCCAATAAGAATTTTATATCTATTGTTCCTCCTGATGATTTATTTGATGAATCTGCATATGTTATTTTATATGCAAATCTTGGTATCCATACCCAATAACTTCCATCTTCTGTTACAGTATTTGCCCATTTACTGCTTGTGTAATCATACCAATTACTCTCATCAAATCCTGTTTCACCAGATTTTATTACTGTTCCTTTATTACTTCCTTCTGGTAAATTGAACATTACTTCTGTCATTCCACTTAATATTCGTGGTTCATTTACACCTTTTTCTTTATTGTAGCTTCCATCTGTTATCATATAATCTTCTAAGCTACTTAATGCTGAATTTTCAACTTTAGCTGCTGCCTCTGTTGCTTCTTTTGCTCTTTGTGCTTGAGTTAGTATTCCATTATTTCCTGTTAACATTGCAATACTTACTCCTGATAGTATTAATAATACAATTATTGTTATTACTAATGCTATTAATGTAATTCCCTTTTCTTTCATCATTTGAATCTCCCTTCTTCTAGCTAAATAGGCATGTTTAGCTATTTTATCTTTTTTATATTTTTTGTTCATGAACAAAGTATAACATAACGTTTTTTATTTTTCAATATCTTTTCCACTTTTTTGTGGTTTTTTCTTCATGTTTTTTTTTTTATTTTTTTGATATTGTAATAATATGTCAAATTTATAAGTTTCGTATAAAAAAATAAAATTTTATACATTATATATATGGAGGGTTATAATGAAAAACACAACTAAAAATCAAAAAATTTTAATTGGAAAATTGCTAAGAGAAACTCGTCGCTCACTTGGGCTTACTCAAGAATATGTAGCAGAACAACTAGGCCTTGCACCACGTTATATTTCTGATATTGAACGTGACAAGACCAAAGGTAGTATTGATACTTTAGTAAAATTGTGTAATATTTATAACATAACTCCAACATACGTTTTACAAGATTTTTTAACAGTTTCTCATGATACAAAACTTGACTCTACCTTAGCTGGTTTTTATCAATTAAGTGAAAAAGATAAAAATGTTATAAGACAGCTTATTTCTTTTATGAACACACCAAAAAAGAAATTGTAGAAGGATTTATTCTAATCCTTCTATTATTATTTTTACAGCAGTTTTAAATCCTAATTTAAACTGTTCTTCTGCTTCTATTCCCTCCTTTTCATTATTTTGTTCTAAATATTGTAAAAATACTTCTTTCATATTATCATCTAAATTTTCTTTTATAAATTTAGACAATTTATTATTTTTATTCAATAGTTTAAAATATTCCTTATTTTCTGGTACATATTCAGATAAGTATAAATTATTATTATAAATTTTTCCTATCAAGTCCTCCTCTAACAATTCATTTAAATTACTTTCAACTTTCATTTTTTTACCTTCCTTTCTTTTGTATAGTTTCTGGATATCCTTTTTCTATGTATATTACTATATCATTTTTTTCAACCTTTGTGGGTTATTTTTTACGAAACCCCAAAAATAGCATATGAAAATTTTATATTTTTTATAAACATCACTTTTTTGATATTTATATGTTTATTTGAATTTTTTAATTTCATTTTTTATTTTACGAAAGTGCCATTTTCTTTTATGAAAATATTTTTTTATATAGATTAGTAAAAAATATTTTTTCACATAAAAAAACCGCTAATTTTTATATTTAAAAATTAACGGTTTAAAATTTGATTATATAAAAAATTTAATTATCACTTTTTAGAATGAAATTTTTTCATTTAACCAACTTTCTAATTCATCTATTTTTATTCTTATTTGTTCCATTGTATCTCTATCACGAATTGTTACTGTTTCATCTTCTAATGTGTCAAAATCAACTGTTATACAATATGGTGTTCCTATTTCGTCCTCTCTTCTATAACGTTTTCCTATGCTTCCTGCTTCGTCATAGTCACACATAAAGCTTTTAGCTAACTTATTATATACTTCATTTGCTTTATCAGATAATTTTTTAGAAAGTGGTAATACTGCTACTTTATATGGTGCTAATGCTGGATGTAAGTGTAATACTGTTCTTACATCACCTTCTGCAATTTCTTCTTCATCATAAGCATTACATAAAAATGCTAATAAAACTCTATCTGCTCCTAATGATGGTTCAATTACATATGGTACGTATTTTTCATTTGTTTCTGGATCTTGATATGTTAAATCTTGTTTTGAATGGTTCATATGTTGTGTTAAATCATAATTTGTTCTATCAGCAATCCCCCATAGTTCTCCCCATCCAAATGGAAATGCGAATTCTATGTCTGTTGTTGCAGCACTATAAAATACTAATTCTTCTTTAGAGTGATCTCTTAAACGTATATTTTCTGGTTTTATTCCTAAATCTAATAACCAATTTTCGCAATATTGTTTCCAGAATTTATGCCATTCTAAGTCTGTTCCTGGTTTGCAGAAAAATTCCAACTCCATTTGTTCAAATTCTCTAGTTCTAAAAATAAAGTTTCCTGGTGTTATTTCATTTCTAAATGCTTTACCAATTTGCGCTATTCCCATAGGCATTTTCTTTCTTGATGTTCTTAATACATTTTTAAAGTCTACAAATATACCTTGTGCTGTTTCTGGTCTTAAATATAATTCTGATGTTTTATCTTCTGTTACTCCTTGGAATGTTTTAAACATTAAATTAAATTTTCTTATATCTGTAAAGTTTGTTTTTCCACAATTTGGACAAGGAATTTTATTATCATTTATGAAATTTATTAATTCTTCATCTGTCATTCCATCTGCTATCATATCTTTTCCTTGGTCATGTGCCCATTCTTCTATTAGTTTATCTGCTCTATGTCTTGTTTTACATTCTTTACAATCTATTAATGGATCTGAAAATCCCCCAACATGTCCTGATGCAACCCAAGTTTCTGGATTCATTATTATTGCGGCATCTAGTCCTACAATATCTTTTTGTTCTTGTATAAATTTCTTTTGCCATGCTTTTTTTATATTATTTTTTAATTCTGAACCTAAAGGTCCATAATCCCAAGAGTTTGCTAATCCTCCATAAATTTCTGATCCTGGATAAATATATCCTCTGCTTTTACATAAGTTTACAATTGTGTCCATTGATTTTACCATAAAAATTCCTCCTTCTAATTTTATTTACCAGATCATGAAAGTTTTTTGTTTTTATAAGTTGCCAGCGTATTTTTATACGTTAAAACTTATAAAAACGTAAGATGAACAATTTCCATAATATTTTTTAATTAAATTGTTTAGATTATGTCTTTTATAAGTTGCCAGCGTATTTTTATACGTTAAAACTTATAAAAGCATAAGATGAACAATTTAATTAAAAAAGAAAAACAAAAAACTTTCATACCTAGCATACTCGCTAGGGACGAAAGTTATATTTCCGCGTTTCCACCCTATTTCCTAAAACTAAAAGTTTTAAGCACCTTAATTAAAATGTTACTCAAAAGCTCCCCATACTTTATTATTACAAGATTTCCACCATTGACTTGCTCTCTATAAATAATTTACAAGTATTTTTTCTTTCTCAATGCAACTATATTTTTATGATTTCCTGTATTATATTCTCTTATTCAAAAAAAGTCAATAAATTTTCAAAAAAATCTTGCTTATTTATTTTTTTTATGCTAATATAATAACTGTGTTAAACACATAGGGGTATAGTGTCAATGGTAGCACATCGGTCTCCAAAACCGCCTGTGAGGGTTCGAATCCTTCTACCCCTGCCATATAAAAGCACTATATAAATTATAGTGTTTTTTATTTTTTTCAATTAGGAGTGTGATTTTTATAATCAAATTATTTCGTTCAACTATTTTTATTGTTATTTTTCTCACATTATTCATTTCAATATTTTTTATTCCAACTACTAATTCCAATTTTAATGATAATTCTTCATCATCCGAAATTTTAGATTTTAATCCCAATGGTTTTGTATGGCCTATTCCTCGGTTACACACAAATAAGCTCTTTTTTTGGTAAACGTACTTCTCCTACTTCTGGTGCTTCATCTTCTCATTCTGGTATAGATATTCCTGCGCCACAAGGTACTAATTTTATTGCTGTTGCTGATGGTGAAATAACATTTAGAGACTTTTTAGGAGCTGGTGGGTATACTATTACTCTTTCTTTTAATAATTTTAAAGTAAGCTATTGTCACAGCGATCCTAATTTCATTGTTAAAGTTGGTGATAAAATAAAACAAGGCCAAATTATACGGAAACGTTGGGCCTAAATATGTTTCAGGAGTAGCTGGAAATCAATATCATGATTCAACTGGTAAAGAAACAAATGGTGCAACTACTCGGATGTCATTTGCACCTTGGCATTAGGTTTAATAATAAGTATGAAAATCCATTAAATTATTTTTAGTTTTTATACCCCAAAAATTTTCTAATTAATAAAAAAACAACTATATATTATTATTTTTAAATACCGTGTAAGCGACCAAACAAGCTTTGCGCGTGCGATTGGAGCAACCTGCATGATTTTTAAAATCTAAGGTTGCGACACACAGGGTATGATAAAATAATAATATATAGCTAGGTTTCAATTTTTATAATGATACAATAAATTTACATATCTTCATCTTCGTCATTTTCGCCACATCCGTGACATCCCCCACAATTACCACTACATCCAGAATGGTCATCATCAATGCCTCCATCCCAATCTAGTTCTATTGTATTTTTACATTCAGGACATTCTACTTCTGTGCGATTTTCATCAACATCTATAAAAAATTCATAATTACAATATGGGCAAATTATTTCAAAGTCAAATCCATCTTCTGAGTATATGTCTTTTTCTATGTTATCTAGTACTGTCTGCATTTTAGCCAATTTTTCTTGTACTTCTTTTTGGCTTTTTTCTAAAGCTTCAATTTGTTCTGTTTTATAGCTACTTATATAATCCATTTCTTCTAGAACTGCATCCATAAATCTTACAAATCTTTGCTTTATATAGTTTAAATCTTCTTTATCTTTGATATTTTTTTCTATATCATCTAAAAAACTTTTATACTCATTTTTTAAGGAACCCATTTTATAATCACCTTTCCTATTAAACTCTTTCCATATATTCACAAGTTCTTGTATCAATTTTTAATACATCACCAATGTTTACAAATAAAGGAACTTGAATTTCTAATCCTGTTTCTAATTTTGCAGGTTTTCCTGAAGTTGTTGTTGTGTTTCCACTAAATCCTGGTTCTGTATATGTAACTTCTAATTCAACAAATGTTGGTGGTTCTACTGCAAATGTTTTTCCTTTATAAGAAAGCATTGTAACTTCCATATTTTCTTTTAAATATTTTAAACAATCTCCTAATTGTTCTTCATTTAATGGCATTTGATCATAAGTTTCATTATCCATAAAATAATATAATCCACCATCATTATATAAATATTGCATAGTTTTCTTTTCTATTTCTGCTCCTGGATATTTATCTGATGGGTTAAATGTTTTTTCAAGTGTTGCTCCTGTGATTACATTTTTTATTTTTGTTCTAACAAATGCTGAACCCTTTCCTGGTTTTACATGTTGGAATTCTACTACTCTATATACATTCCCTTCCATTTCAAATGTTGTTCCATTTCTAAAGTCTCCTGCTGAATATACTGCTGCCATAATAATTCTCCTCTCTATTTCCATTTTTTTACTAATTATAAACTTTTACTATTTTACTACAAATTCTTATAAAAATCAAGCAAACTATACTATAATATAATTTTTCTCCGATTTTGTTAAACTTATACAACCAAATTTTGTTATTTGAACTGTATCTTCTATTCTTACTCCAAACCTTCCTGGAATATAAATTCCTGGTTCATTTGTTACAATCATATTTTCTTTTAATGGTACATCAAAACGATGGCTTATATATGGAGCTTCATGTATTTCCATTCCAACTCCATGACCTAATGCATGTATTAAATCATATCCTTCTAATTTAAAGTCATTTTCAACCATCGTTGTTAGAAATCTTGTACTTTCTCCATCTTTCATTTCTTCTAATACTTGTTGTTGCTTTTTTAGTACCAAATCATATACCGGTTTTACATATTCTGGAACACTTCCAACAAATATTGTTCTTGTCATATCTGAACAATATCCATCTATTTTGCATCCCATATCTATTGTTATTATATCTTCTTCTTGTATTTTTCTATCAGTAGGTACTGCATGTGGTTTAGATGAATTTTCACCTGATGCTACTATTGTCTCAAAAGATACTCCATCTGCATGATGTTTATAATAATTGTCTATTTCTTCTGCTATTTGTTTTTCTGTCATTCCTGGTTTTATATATGTTTGCAAATATTTAAAACATTCATCTGTAACTTCACAAGCTCTTTGAATTTTAGATATTTCATCTTTATCTTTTATCATTCTTTGTCTTTCAATTATACTATCTGTTTCTACAAGACTATTTATTTTGTATTTTCTAATTAGCTCTTTATATCCTGCATATGTTACATAATTTTCTTCAAAGCCTACATTTTCGCAGAACATAAAAAAGTTTTCATAGTCTTCTTTGGATAATCCATTTACATCATATACAATTATTTCATCATATAATGTTAAAATACTATGGACATGTTCAGTATATCTTCCATCTGTTATAAATATATTATCTTTTCTTGTTAATAATAATGTTCCTTCTGCATCTACATTGGTTAAATATTTTATATTTACTGGGTTCGATATTATTAGCCCTTGTAGATTTAAACTTGACATTGTGTTTCTTAGCCATTGTATTTTTGGATTCATTTTTTTCAACTCCCTACTACTTTTATTTAGTATATAATCCTAGTGTGAATATTTTTAATAATATTAATTTAATTTGTTCAAATGGTACATACATACTAATAAATGATGCTATTACTATGAATGGTCCAAATGGTATGTATTCGTCTGATTTTTTTATTTTACTTACTAATAATATAATACTAAGAATTGCTCCTATTAAGAATGATACTAATGTTACTGCTATTATATTATATTGTCCAAAAAATAATCCTAAAGCTCCCATTAGTTTTACATCACCAAATCCCATTGCCTCTTTTCCATAAATTAGTCCACCTATTAATGTTATAAATAAGAATATTCCTCCACCTATTAGCATTCCTATTAACATCTTTATTGTTATAGCAACATCTGATAATCCATATAAAAATGCAAATATAATTCCTATTTCAAATATTGTTAGGTTAAGTCTATTAGGTATAATTTGCAATTTATAGTCTATTACAAATGCAGATAATAGCATTGGTGTTAATATTAAAAATTTTATTAAGTCTAAATTTGCTATTAATGTTTCTTTTATTCCAAACCTATAAATTAGTGTAACATAAATTGCTGATGTTAAAAACATCAGTATATAATTTGGTTTGAAATTCATTTTCATTTCTGTAAAAAATTCTTTTGAAAATACTGGTTTGTATTCTGGAAGTCTTTTATTTGCCCAGTTTACTCCTTCTCCCACAAATAGCCCTATTATTGCTGCTATTACATAATATATGATATTTACATCATTTATATACATTTTTTATTTCTCCTTAGTTTAAATTCATATTTATTTTTGTTCTTTTATTTTTGCTTTTAATTTATTTTCAATTGGTCTTTTCCATGCTGTATACCAAAAATCTTTTTCTTCAATTGCATCAACTAATATTGTGTACATTTTACACAAGTTTCCACCAATTACATCTGTAAAAATTTGATCTCCTACAACAGCTATATTTTCTGATTTTTCATTTAGTTGATTTTGGGCAATTTTCAAACCCTTTTTTAATGGTTTCATTGCAAAATATGTATATGGTATATTTCCTAATTTTTTAGAAACTTTTTTTACTTTTTCCTTATCATTGCTATTTGATACTATGTATAATTTAGTTCCTTGACCTTTTAATTCTTTTGCCCATTTTTCAATTCTTTTTGGCATTTCTTTATTATAATTTACTAATGTATTATCAACATCTAAAATTAATGCTTTTATCTTATTTTTTTGCAACAATTCTATTGTTATTTCTTCTATTTTATTTACATATTTATTAGGATAAAATAACATGATTTCCTCCGTATAATTTTTCATTTATATATTACCAATTTAAGCACTTTTTGTCAAGAAATGATTTTGGGGTCGGAGGAAAAAATCATAGTTTTAGATTATATCTCCAAAGCTAGAAATTATACTTTTATTTTAAAATATCATATAAGCGGCCAAACGAACTTTGCGAATGCGATTGGAGCAACCTACAAAATTTAAAATTCTAATGTTGAGACACACAAGGTATTAAATAAATAAAAATATAATTTCTAGCTTTTCTAATTAATACTAATTAATTAACTGATTTTTTCCTCCGACCCCAAAATCATTTACAAAATCTATGATTTCCTATGACTACTGTAACAGGTCTTGACCATATCCACTTATTAGTAGCTGTTTTAGGGTTAAAATAATATATTGCTCCATATGATGGATCCCATCCATTTAATGCATCTTGTGCTGCTTTTTTTGCTGTTGAATTTGGACTTAGGTTTATTTGTCCATCTGACACAACGTCAAATGATCCTGATTGATATACAACCCCTGATATTGTATTTGGAAATGAACTGTTTTTTACTCTATTCATCACTACAGCACCAACAGCTACTTGACCTGTATATGGTTCTCCTCTAGCTTCTCCATATATTAGTCTTGCCAATAAATTTACATCATTAGAATTACTAGAACTTGTACTAGAAGATGTAGATGAAGTCATTATTCCCATTGCTTTTAGTGTTTCTTTACCTGCTATTCCATCTACTTTTAAACCATTTTTTCTTTGAAAATATTTAACCGCTTCTAATGTTCCTGAACCATATATTCCATCTACATTTCCTTTATAATATCCCCATCTTTTTAATTTAGTCTGAATTTTTCTTACTTCTTCTCCTCTTGAACCATATTTAGATAATGCATATGATACATTACTATTATCAGAAAACATTATTACAAAACTACTAAATGCCGATATTATTATAATAACTAACATAATAATTTTTCTATTTTTAGAATTTTTTTGTTTTAAGTTCATAATAAATCACCCTTGTTAAAATTATTTTAATGTTATTTTTAACAATATTGGTATTTATTATACTATAATGTTCAATTTATATATTTTAACAATATCTGCATAATATTGATTCTAGTCCAACTTGTAAATCTATTAATCCATTTTTATAATTATAATCTAAATCTCTTAATTCTTGTAATATTTCTTTTAATTCATTAATTTTAAAGTAGCTTGATTGTGTTTTATATTTTCCTGTTAGAAATGTTTGGTTTGGTTTTAAATTTAAACTTGTTATTAAGTCTTTATTGCTATTTAATGCTATTTTAGTAAAATATAATTTTTTAAAATGATTATATAGATTTATTAATATTTTTTGTATTGGTTCTTTATTGTATATCAAATTTTGTAACACTTCTAATGCTCTTTTTGTCTCTTTTTTTCCTAAATTATCAGTTAAATCAAATATTACATTTTCTAATTTTTTAGTTGTTAATAAGTCTATATCTTCTTTTTTTATTGTTCCATTTTCCCCAGCATATTCTATAAGTTTTCTAATTTCATTTATTAATTCTTGCATATTTGTGCCACATGTTTCAATAAAATATTTTGTTGTTACATTATCTATTTTTACTTTATATCCATTACAAATTGCAATAATTCTTTTTTCTAATTGGATTGGCTTTTGAAAATCCACTTTACATGTAATTCCATATTTATCAAATGTTTTATATAATCCAAATCTAGTATCTACATCTTCTTCAATAAAAACTAATACTACAGATTCTTTTATAATGTCTATATTTTCTTTTATATACTCCTCTAGTTTTTCTCTTATTTTAACTATTTCTGTGTTTTTTCTTTTTCCTTCTTTTTTCAAAATGTTTGTATTTCTTGCAATTATAAGTTTTTTTTCATATCCAAATGCAGGTGTTTCTATATCTGATATTAGTTCTTGAACATTAGTATCATCAATTGAAATAAAGTTTATTCCTTTTACAGCTTCTCCAAATTTGTTTTTTATCTTTTTTACAAGATTTTCGATTAAAAATAATTCTTCTCCATACAAAAAATATATACTTTGTAAATCATTTGTTTTTAGGTCTTTTTCCAAAATTTCAATTGATTGCATCTAATTTTCATTCCTTTCCTATTATAATTCTAAAAATTTCTGCAACACTCCAACATTGTGCAAAAGCTCCTTTTGGTAATTGTGGCTCTACACTATCATATATTTCAGCTATACTTCCTATACATCCACTTTCATTTATTTCTTTGTTGAATATTTTTTCTGTTTTATTTATAAATTTATTGATTTTTGTCTGTACTTTTTCTTTATCACCTTTATCTTTTGTTGCCTTTAATTTATTTTTTAATGAATTATAATATAATCCTAATAACCATGTCCATGTAATTCCTTGATGATAACTTGTATCTCTTTGTTTTTCATCACCTTCATATATTTCTACATAGTTTTCTTCACCTTTAGCTAATGTTTTTAATCCATATGGATTTAACAATTGTTTTTCTATAACTTTTATAATATTTTCAGCTATTTCTGAGTCTGGCTCTATTACTTGATATGTTAAACTTAATGCAAATAATTGGTTTGGTCTTATTTTACTATCTCCTAATACATCATATAAGCATTTTGTTTTTTCATTATAAAATTTTTCTGTAAATGATTTCTTACATTTTTTTGCTAATTCTTTATATTTTTTTGCTGATATTAAATGCCCAAATTTTAGACTTAATTCTGCCATAATTTCATTTGCATTATACCATAAACTATTTACTTCTACAGCTTTTCCATTTCTTGGTGTTACAGCTTTACCTGCAAATTTAACATCCATCCATGTATTTTGCGTATTTTCTGTTCCTGAAACTATTAATCCATCAGTATCTAAATATATATTATTTTTATCTACATCTATTCCACTGCAATAGTTTTCTATTATATTTTCTAATATTGGATAAATTTCATCTTTTATAAATTTGTAATCTCCTGTATATTTTAAATACTTACTTACAGTCTCAAACAATAATAATGATGCATCTACACTATTATATAATGGTCTATTATCATATCCTGAATATCCATTAGGAACTAGTCCATATTTAACATCTCTAGTCATTGTTTTTATTATTTCTTTAGCTATTTCATATCTTTTGGTTATTAATACAGTTCCTTCAAAGGCTATACATGCATCTCTTCCCCAGTCTAAAAACCATGGATAGCCTGCAATAAGTGTATGTAACCCAAAATTTGGTCTATTTACTACAAAATTATCTGTTGCTATTACTAGTTGTTTTATTAATTCATCTTTTTGTTTTTCTTTTTTAGTCTTTTTTTCTTTATTTTCTATTAATTCTGAATTTTCTATTATATTATTTAACCTAACAATTTCTTTTTCTATTAGTCCTTCAGCTGTTTTTTCTTCTATGTTTTCTTCTAATGAACAGATAAAAGAAATTTCTTTTTCTTCTTTTGCTTTTATTTCTATTTCATATCTACCAGGTACTACGTGATTTTCTTCTCCACAAAATCCTCTTTTTTCTTCTTCTATATAAAACATATTTTTAAATAGATCATTTTGATGTTGTATATAGGTTCCTTCTGATACATTCATATATACTGGTATTTCAGAATGTTTGTCTATTATTACTTTAACTTTGTTATCTTTACAATTTTGTTTTATTTCAAATTGATGGTCAGTATTTACAGTGTGGAAATCTCTAAAATTCATTATTGGTGCTAATGTTAATTTTGCTTTTGATGCTCCATTTTTTATTTTATATGATATTCCTACTATATTTTTACCGTATTCCATACAAATTTTCTTAGTAATTTCTACTTTTCCTATTTTATATGTAAATGTTGGTATATAATTTTTTTCAAATGTTTCTTGATATTCATATCCTTTTGATATAAATTCCTTACCTATATTTGTATATAAGTCATATTTTTTTCCTCTAATTTCTATACTTTCATCTACTTTTGATAATATAACATATCTTCTAGCTGGTGGTGTTAATGCTGCAACTAATAATCCATGATACTTCCTTGTATTTGCACCAATTATTGTTGAAGCTGTATATCCTCCTATTCCATTTGTAATTATCCATTCTTTGTCTAGTCCATTTTCTAAATTCAAATTTTCTTTTGTAATTTTCATTAGCCTTCTCCTTATTTTAATTTACTATTTTCTAGTTTTTTTAGCATTTCTTCCCTTATTTCTTGACTAGTCTTTATTTGATTAGTATTTCTTGATGCAACTTTTTTTCCTCTTGTTCTTGCATTTGTTGTTCTTACTTTAGTATTAGTTTTTACTCTTGTTTTATTTTCTTTGTTTTTTCTTTGTTTCATTTTGTTTTCTGCTTTTTTGTCAGCTTCTCTTATAGATTCTATTCTGTCACTGTATTTACTGCTAAATTTACTTTTTCCCTTATTCTTTTTAGATTTTGAAATTTTACCTTCACGTTCTCTTTGTGCATTTTTAGCAGTTCTTTTCTTTATTTTATTTATACGTTTTTCTTCTTTTAATTTATTATTTAGCATTAAGTATTGTGGATCATTTTGTTTGTCTTGATATTTTAGATCATCACATATTAATTCAATAATTGATGATGCAACTAAACTTGGATCATGTCTTATTAAATCACCTTTTATTATAGATAAATTTCTTTGTAAGAATTTGATACCTTTTATTTTGCTTATGTCTTGCTCAACTAAATCTTGACCTTCTCTATTATATTTTTTAATATATTCTGGAACTATTTCTCCTGTGTCATAAATACAATAATCAATCATTCCTGTTCCGCAATGGTCTACTATAGCATTTATATGGTCTGCAATAGAGTAATCATCTGTTTGACCTGGCTCAGTCATTATATTACTTATATATACTTTAATTGCTGTGCTTTCTTTTATTGCTTTTGTTACACCATTTATTAATAAATTAGGAATAACATTTGTATATAAACTTCCTGGCCCAATTACTATACAATCAGCGTTTTTTATTGCTTCTACAACACCTGGAGCTGGTCTACAATTTGTAGGATTTATCATAATTCTATTTATTTTTGTTAATTTATCAGATACGACTTCTGGAATTCTTGATTTTTCTTTTACAATATAACCATTTGCAAGTTCTGCTATAATTTTCATTTCATCTAATGTTACTGGTATTACTTTTCCTATCATATTTAATACTTCATTACTTTTTATTATTGAATCTTCAAAATTTCCATTTACCTCTTTCATTGCTGAAAAGTATATATCTGAGAAATTCAAACCACTTAATTTTCCTGATTTAAATTCATAATTAAATAATTTTCCAACTTGATTTTCATTAGCTGATAATGCAACTATACTATCTTTGATATCATTAAGTGGTAACATTTGCAATTCTCTTCTAGAACTGTTGGATTTTTCGCCATAATCTGATACTGTAACAATTGCTGTTAAATTGTTTGTATAATTTTTTAGTCCACTTAATACTGTATCTAACCCTGTGCCCCCACCTATTACAACAATATTGGGTCCTTTGTCATATACTGTTTTATTAAATATAAGTGATTTTAGATTAACATTATCTTTATTTTCCATTCTTTCATCACTTGATTCTATTAATACTTCTAATGTTCTTTTATTTAAAAATACTAATCCTACTACAATTGCTACAAACCCTATTGCAAATATTGCAATAACTTCTCCAACTTCTGCTATCGAAATTTCTTTCATTACTAATACTTTTGCTAGTCCATAACATGCAAAAATTATTCCAACTAAAATTAAAAATATCCATCTTTTCATTTTACTACTTGATTTAAACCATTGCATAAACCCGTTCATTTTTCTCAATCCTTCCTTATTCTATACATTCAAATAATCAATTTATTCTTCTCCAACAATTTCTACTTCTAGTTCGATTTGTTTTTGATATTTTTTATAAACTTCTTTTTTTACTATTTCTACTAATTCCAAAATATCTTTTGCTTTTGCATTTCCTTTGTTAATTATAAATCCTCCATGTTTTGTTGATACTTCAGCATCTCCTACATGTGTTCCTTTTAGTCCTGCTTCATCTATTAATTTTGCAGTTATAAAATCTATTCCTCTTTTGAATGTACTTCCAGCGCTTGGATATTCTAATGGTTGACTATTTTTTCTTTTTTCTTTATACATATCCATTTTTTCTTTTATTTCTTCTTGATTTCCTTTTTCTAGTTCAATTTCTACTTCTGTTACTATATATTTTTCTTTTTTTAATATTGATGTCCTATATCCAAATTCCATTTCTTCATTTGTAAATACTTTTTCATTTCCTTGATAATCTAAGCATTTTACAGTTTTTATTATGTCCTTCATTTCTCTGCCATTTGCACCTGCATTCATTCTTACAGCTCCACCTATTGTGCCTGGAATTCCTGCAATTTCTTCAAAACCTGTTAAGCTTTCTTTAAAAAAGACCATCCCTACTTTAGCTATTTTTTCTCCTGCTCCTAATTTTATTTTAGTTTTTTGGCCTATTAATTTACTATTTAAATTTTCTTCTGTTTCTTCAAATTCTGTATTTTCTATTTTAATTATTAGTGTTATTCCAGAAATTCCTTTGTCTAATATTAAAACATTGCTTCCATTTCCTAAAACTGTTAATTTTATATTGTTTTCATTCGTAAATTTTAGAATTTCTTTTAATTCATTTATGTTTTCTATTTTTATTAGACATTCTGCTGGTCCCCCAACTTTAAATGTTGTATATTTTTTCATTGGCTCATTATATAATATTTTTTCTTTTGATATGTTTAAATCTGATTTTTCGATTAATTCTTTTATGCTCATTTTTCAACTTCCTCTTACATAAAAAATTTTATTTTACTATATCATTTTTTTGCCCAAATTACAAGGTTCTATTTCACCTATTTTTTGAATATATTTAATCAAAGTTTGGAGGTGATACTAATAAAATCAAACTTTATTGTACTTAAATTAAAAAGATCCTTTTTTCCTATCATTTTTTTAGGATTTACATGTGGATTATTACTATTTTCTAAAAGTAATCTTCCTGCTGTAAAAGCAGGCTTAAAACTTTGGGCTAATTCAGTAGTTCCCTCACTTTTTCCTTTTTTTGTAGCCACTGAGCTTTTAATGCATACCAATTTAATTTCTCAGCTTGGTATTATATTAAATAAATATATGAAACCTATTTTTAATATTAGAGGTGAAGGTGCTTTTGTTTTTATAATGGGAATTATAAGTGGATATCCAATGGGAGCTAAACTTGCTACTAATTTTAGAAAAAATAATATTTGTTCTAAAGAAGAATGTGAACGACTACTTAGCTTTACTAATAATTCTGGTCCTTTATTTATTGTGGGAACTGTTGGAATTTTGATGTATGGAAGTACAATTATTGGACTTTTATTATTTATTACACATATTTTAGCTTGTATTACAGTTGGTTTTATATTTAGATTTTGGAAAAATAGTAATTCTTCTATTGCTTATAACTCACATCAATATGCTATTTCCAAACACACTACTGTTACTTTTTCTAATTTAGGTAGTGTATTATCTGAAAGTATTACAAATAGCATTTCTACTATTTTATTAATTGGCGGTTTTGTAGTTATTTTTTCTAGTGTTATATCAATATTAAAATCTAGTGGTATATTATCTGCTTTTTCAACTGTTCTTTCCACTATGTTATCTGTTTTTAATATTGATTCTGTTTTTGCTTCACCATTAATTAGTGGATTTTTAGAAATTACTAATGGGATAAATTCTATTTCCAACATTTCTAGTAAAAAACTTTCTATCAATTTAATTTTTACTGCTTTTTTACTAGGCTGGGGCGGAATATCAGTTTTATTACAAGTTTTTAGTATTACCTCAAAATCTGACTTGTCTATTAGACCATATATTTATGGCAAATTACTTCATGGTGTTTTTGCTGCTTTTTATACTTATGTTTTTATTAGTTTTATACCATTTTTTAATTTTGACTTATAATTATTAAAGTTTTAAATTTATTTTTTGTTATATTTTTAGTTTTTAGGAGTTGATTTTTTATGGATAGAGATTTTATGGATTATAATATGCAACCTAATATGATGCCTCCAAATATGAATAATTCTATGGATTTTAATGATTTATATAAAGATCCTATGTTTAATCCAATTATGCAATATGAGCAGGCATATTCTTATTATAGGTATTTATGTATGCAAATGGAATATAAGATTAAATGTAAAGAATATGATAAAATGTGTGATAATCGTAATAACCAAGATTTGAGAAGAGATAGAAAAATAGAATAAACATATATAAAAAAAGACAGTTTAAATAACTGTCAATAATAATTGCAGGGTGCACTTACTGCCCCTGCATAATTTTTTATCCCAAAAAAGCAAATGCTAATACTATAATTCCAAGTATAATTCTATAATATCCAAATACTTTAAAGTCATGTTTTTTAATATAACTCATTAAGAATTTTATTACAAAAATTGATACTAAAAATGATACTATTGTTCCAACTAATAATATTGCAAGCTCTATTCCTGTAAATTCTAATCCGAATTTAACAATTTTTAATAAGCTTGCTCCTAACATTGTTGGTATTGCTAAATAAAATGTAAATTCTGCTGCATTTGGTCTTGATAGTCCAATTAGTAATCCACCTATTATTGTTGCTCCTGAACGAGATGTTCCTGGGAATATTGCTGCTAATAATTGGAATAATCCTATTATTATAGCATCTTTATATGTAATTTGTGAACTTGTTTCTTTTTCTTTTTCACGTTTTCCTTTGTTCCAATTTTCTACAACTATAAATGCTATACCAAATACTATTAATGCAATTGCTATACAAGTTGGATTATAAAATAATGCTGTAAAGATATCGTCAAATGCTAATCCAATTATAGCTGCCGGAATACATGCAACTAAAATTTTGCTCCATAATATCATTATGTCTTTATTAAATATTGATAATATTCCTGTTTTCTTTATTGCTTTTTCTTTGTTTTTTGTAAATGGCCATATATCTTTAAAATATAAAAGTACAACTGCTAGAATGGCACCAAATTGTATTACAACTTGGAACATATCCCAAAATCCTGATGATACTTGATTAAATTTTAAGAATTGTTCTACTAATATTAGGTGTCCTGTACTACTTATTGGCAACCATTCTGTAATTCCCTCTACTATTCCAAAGATTACTGACTTTAATAATTCTAAAATCATTTCTTATTCCTTCTTTCGTTTTATTTTTTATTAAAATTATATTTTATTATTTAATGTAATTTTATACTCAATCTTGTTCTTATTTTTTGTATATTTCTTTTAATATATTATATATTGTATCCTTTATAAATTCTGCAGTTGTCACTGGAGCTACTTTTCCTGGCAATGCTAGCGCCCATACCAATTTCAATTTTAGCTCTTTTGCCTCTTTTTTGTCTATCCCACCTGGGTTTGATGCTAAATCTATTAAAAGTGCATCTTTTTTTACATATTGTAATCTTTCTTTATTTAAGACTAAATGTGGTACAGTGTTTAATATTATATCATATTGTGATAAATTTTCTCCTAAGGCATTTATATTTGTTTCTTTATGTCCATATGCTCGAATCCATGCTAGGTCTTCATCTTTTCTAGCTGCACAAGTTACTTTTGCTGATAACCCTGCCATTTTTCTTGCTAACACTTTACCAATTCTTCCAAATCCTAATATTAACACTTCACTTCCATGTATTATTTTATTAGTATTTGATATTGCTATTTCTATTGCACCTTCTGCTGTTGAAATTGTATTTAAAACTGCCAATTCCTCTCTTTTCATTATATCTATTATTTCTATATACTCATCATTTGCCATATCATATATTTCTGGTGATATACTTCCGGCAATTAAAATTTTGCCTTCTAAATAATGTATCATTTCTCTTATGGATATTTCTTTTTCTCCAAATGGTGCATTTATATTTATGCCATTACTTGTAAATGGAATTGGCCCTATAACAACTTCTACGTCTTTTGGTATTGCCCTACTTATTTTTTCTGTAAAAATTATATTTGAATTGTCTTTTAATTCTTCAGCTTTTTCTAATCCATACGTATATATTTTATTCCCTTCATTTGCTAGCATTTTAGCTAGTTTTATTGTTCTTAGATCTCCACCTATTATAGAAAAACTTGTACTCATAAAATCCCTCCTTATGCTTATTATATTGAGTTTTTGTAATTTTATGCGAATAAAATTTATCTATAACTTTTTTTTAAAGTTCAAAATATAAGTTCTGAAAGTTAGAATTTCTTGAAATTCGTAATAAACCGAGGAACATAATGAAGAACTTATATTTTGAACTTTAGAAGTGAAGTAAGAAAAATTATATGCTACTGTATTTCTTTCTGTTCCTCTGGTTCTTCTACAACCTGTTCTAATTCTTGATTTTCTTCTTTTTCTTTATGCTTTCCTTCTGTATTTCTTTTTAACAAATTAATATCATTATAACTTAAGTGTCTTGTTATTTCTGACATTTCTTCTAAATGAGCTTTTACTTGCAAATCTTTTTCTTTTAATTTAGGTTGTTCAATTTCCTTACTTTCTAAATTAAATGGCATTGAAATTTTTGCCATAATTGGTATAAATATTGGGTCTTTTTTTACTCTTGCAACTATTTTTTTACTGTCTATATCAACTGCCACATTAATATATTTTATTGCTGTATCTTTATCATTTTTTAATAATGATATTTTTGAAAGTTCATAATAACTATCTGCTGCCAATTCTTCTTCATTAACCGCTTCTAAGAATTTCTTTTCAGCCTCTTCTATATCTTTATATATTAATGCTATTTCTGCTAAGTTGTATTTTGTACAGTATTCAAGTGTATTTATTTCAGCAGCTTTTTCATAACAAGTTTTTGCACTTTGAAAATCATTTAACATTGTATATGCCATACCTAAATTATAATTTAAGTCATAACTATATTGATTATATTTTAATGCATCTTGATACACATTTACAGCCTCTTTATACATTTGGTTTTCAAATAATATTTCTCCTAATAAAATACTTGCGTCATATGTTTCTGGTTTTCGATTTAACAAGTTATATAACATTTCTGCCGCTTCTTCTTTTTTGTCTAATCCATTTAATAAACTCGCAACTTTGTAGTATGAATCGTAATCTTGTTTGTCAATATCAATAGCTTGTACATATTCGTCAATTGCTTTTCTATTACCGCCTTCTTTTTCATAAATTTGTGCTAACATTTTATGTGCTTTATAACTATTTGAATTTTTATCTAATAAGTCCATTAATGCTTGTTTAGCTTTTTTATTATCAGAAAACATTAAATATATTTTAGCCATTGTTGTATCTATTATTTCATACAAATATATATTTTGCTTTTCTAAAATCATTATTATAACTGGTATTAATATTGCTAAAAAATATTTTATTATTACTAAAAAAATACCTAGCTTTACATTAAATAATACTTCAACAAAATTTAGTGCTATTCCTATTGCTTCACACACTAGAATTCCTACATAACTTGTATCATTTTTTGTAATCATTTTAAAAAACATATACACAAATATTGCAAATGAAATAAATGTAAATAGTAATTGTTCTAATAGCATTTCTTTTCTCCTTTTATTTTTCCACATTTTATTCTATTTTTCTTTATTTGTCTAGTTATTTATACAGTTCATTATAAATTTTGTAATTTCTTAATATTTTCCTAACATAATTATTGGTTTCTTTATATGGGATATTTTCAATGTCACTTCCATCTGATTTTATAGTTCCTTTTTCTATCCACGTATTTACTGTTCCAATCCCTGCATTATATGCTGCAACTGCGACTTCCTTACTTTTATAAGTATCTAATAATACAGATAAATATTTTGTTCCTATATTTATATTATTTTGAACATTTTTTATTTCTTCTCTTGCATTATTTTGATCAATTGTAATTCCATACTTTTTTGCAACATCAACTGCTGTTTCTTCCATAATTTGCATTAGTCCAACAGCATTTCTATGTGATACTGCATCATCTTTGAAATTACTTTCTGCTTTTATAACTGCAAAAATTAGGTTTTCGTCAACATTGTATTTTTCTGCATATACAGAAACTATTTCTTTATATGTTTTAGGATATATTATCTTTAGTATTTTATCTTTAAAAACACTAACTACTATTACAGCAATAAGAATTACTGCAACACAAATAAGTATTTTTTTATATTTCATTTAGCAACTCTCCTTATTTACAATCATACCAATTATTTGCCTCTGAAATTTCTGCTACTAATGGTACTTTTAAATCTGCAGCTGATTCCATACATTTTTTCATTATTTCTTGAATTTCTTGTTGCTCTCCAATTGGTACTTCTAACATCATTTCGTCATGTACTTGTAATACTATTTTTGATTTTAATCCCCTTTTTTCTATTTCTTTAAATACTTTTAACATTGCTATTTTCATAATATCTGCTGCTGTCCCTTGTATTGGTGTGTTCATTGCTGCTCTTGCTCCAAATTGTCTTACCATATAATTATTAGATTTCAATTCAGGTATATATCTCCTTCTATTAAATAATGTTTTTACATACCCTTTTTCTTTTGCCTCTTCTTTTATATTATCCATAAATTGATTTATTCCTGAATATTGTGTTAAATATTCGTCTATATATTTTTTAGCTTGTTTTCTTCCTATTCCAAGTTGCTCTCCAAGGCCGAAATCGCTTATTCCATATACTATTCCAAAGTTTACGGCTTTTGCATTACTTCTTTGTTCTTTTGTTACTTCGTCTATTGGTGTTTTAAATACTTTTGATGCTGCTTGTTTATGGATATCTTGGCCTTCTTTAAATGCCTCTATCATATGTGAATCTTCTGATATTGATGCTAAAACTCTTAATTCAATTTGTGAATAATCTGCATCTATATAAACACAACCTTCTTGTGGTTTAAATACTTTTCTTACTCGTTTTCCTAGTTCAAATCTTGTAGGTATGTTTTGTAAATTTGGTTCTGTTGAGCTTATTCTTCCTGTTGCTGTTATTGTTTGATGGAAAAATGAGTGTATTCTTTTTGTTTCAGGATTAATATATTGTTTTAGTCCTTCTACATAAGTAGAGTTTAATTTCATTAACTGCCTATATTCTAATATTTGTTCTATAATAGGATCTTCTTTTTTTAATTTTTCTAAAACATCCACATCTGTTGAATATCCACTTTTTGTTTTCTTTACAACAGGTAATTTCATTTTTTCAAAAAGTATTTCACCTAATTGTTTAGTTGAATTTATATTAAATTCTTCCCCTGCCATTTCGTAAATTATTTTTGTTATTACTTCTAATTTATCTGTTAATTCTTTTCCAAATTGCTCTAATTCAGTTTTATCAACATACATACCATTCCATTGCATATTTGACAATACTTCTATTGTTGGCATATCTATATTATAAAATAAATCTAAACATTCTATTTCTTCCAGTTCTTTTTCTGTTTTTTCTTTTATTTTTCCTATTGAATATGCATATAAATTTGATTTTTCTTTTTTGATTTCAGCCTGTTTATTATTTTCTTCTTGGACATCAAATAATGTAATTTGAGCTTGTGTTTCTTCTTTTCCAATAAATGTTTCTATATCTATTTTTAAATCATTTTGTATTAAATCCTCTATTTTTAGTTTATTATTTGTAGGGTTTATTATATATGATGCTATTGCAATGTCGTAATATATCCCTTTTAGATTTATATTTTCTTGTTTTAATAATATATATGTTTTGCTTAAATCTATTCCGATTTTTCTTATTTTTTCCTCTTCAAATATTTCTTTGAACTCTTGGATTTCGTTATTTTCTAAATTTACATAGTAGACTTCTTTATTTTCGTTATTATAAACTGACATTCCTATTATTTGTTCTTTTATTATTTTACTTTGATTTTCAACGCTCTTTGTAACAAAGTTAAATGTCATTTCATTCTTATTTTTTATTATTCCAATTACATCTTTTAGTGATTTTTCTACACTTTTATATAGTTCTTTTGTTTCTTGTTTATTCTCGCTTTCTGTATTTTCTCTTAAATTAAATCTATCTATATATCTATTAAAATTTAAATTTTTAAATAATTCTAATACTTTTTCTTTGTCCCATTCTTCTACTTTTAAATCTGTTAAGTCATCCTTTATTGGAACTTTAGTATTAATTGTTCCTAATGTTCTTGATAATTCCGCTAATTCTTTGTTTTCAACTATTTTTTCTCTTTGTTTTCCTTTTAAGTCATCTTGTCCTTCTTCAATTTTTTTATATAGATTTTCTATTGAGCCATATTTTTGAACTAATTTTAGAGCTGTTTTTTCTCCAACCCCTGGAACTCCCGGTATATTGTCAGATGCATCTCCTTGAAGTCCTTTTACCTCTATTAATTGTTTAGGTTCTAATCCATATTTTTCTATGATTTTTTCTCTATTATATTCATCTGTTTCTGTTTTTCCACCTTTTGTATGTGGTATTCTTATTGTCACTTTATCTGTTGCTAATTGAAATGTATCTCTATCTCCTGATAATATTGTTACATCTAAGTTTTTTGCTTCTCCATAACATGATAATGTACCTAATATATCATCTGCCTCATATCCTTCCATTTCAATTATGTCTATATTCATTGCTCTTAATACTTCTTTTATAATTGGCATTTGTTCTGCAAGTTCGTCTGGCATCCCATGGCGATTTGCTTTATACCCTTCATACATTTTATGTCTTGCTGTTGGTGCTTTTAAGTCAAATGCAACTGCCATATATTGTGGCTGGATATCGTCTAATAGTTTAAATAATATTGCTAAAAATCCATATACTGCGTTTGTATATTTTCCATCTTTTGTTGTTAGCATTTTACTTCCCATTATTCCATAAAATGCTCTATTCATTATACTATTTCCATCTACTAATACAAATTTACCCAAAATTTTCCTCCTTAAGTTTCTTATTATATTTTATCCTTAAACTTTCCATTTTTATTCAGTTTATACTATATCATATCTTTATTTTTTTTTCTACTATATCATGTTGATTTTTGTATTTTTCTTGCATTTATTTACATAATGTGGTAAAATATAGTTATGTTACAAATAAATTAATTTCAGCACCTGCTATTGCAGGTATAGGAGGAACACAAAATGGAACATGAAATTACGACAATAATCGGGAAATTTGGAGTATTAGTTAATACTTCACCATTAGCAGAAGCAGATGATAGAATTTTTTGTGATTTAAAAGATGACATAAATCGCTTTTCAATCAGAAAAGGGCTTTCAACGTTAGAAGCTCTGATTCCTTATAGATTAGAACTGGAAGCAGAACTTTCTGAACTCTTTTCTACCGATATAAAGTTGTCGTTAATCCAAAGAAAGATTGAAATTTAATCTTTCTAAACAGTAAAGAACCTAGAATATCAATGTAATATTTAGGTTCTTTATTGTTTTTTACACATTATATTTGTTTTAAAGGCTCTTGCATTTATTTACATAATGTGGTAAAATATAGTTATGTTACAAATAAATTATATTTTCAGCACCCACTACTGTGGGTATAGGAGGAGACAATATGAAACATTCTATTATGACAATCTTAGGTGAGTTTACTGTATGGATGACTTATCAATCTGCAGCTGATGACCCAACTTTGAAAAAACTTACAAAAGCTATTAATGATTATGCATTACCATTTATTCCAAATGGATTTAATGAAGATGATTCAGATCAGCTTAACCGAGTTTTGGAAAAGATGTCAGAGGCCGAGCTTGAAAAAAAGCTTTTTGACTCGCTAAGAGTCAGGGGCGGTTCAGCACCAAGATTGACTTTATCATTAAAAGACAGAAAAATTGAGTTTCAGTCTTTCTAAAGTAACAAAACTCCCCAGAACTATAATTTTAGTTTCTGGGGAGTTTTTAATTATTATACTCCCATTATGCTATAACCACTATCTGCATATATAACTTGACCAGTGATTGCATCTGACATATTGCTTAATAAAAATGTTGCAACATTTCCAACTTGAGTTGTTGTTACATTTCTATGTAATGGTGCTTTTTCTTCTACAACATTTAATATAGTATTAAAGTCTTTAATTCCTTTAGCTGATAAAGTTTTTATAGGTCCTGCTGAGATAGCATTTACCCTAATTCCTTCTTTACCTAAATTTTCTGCTAAATATCTTACACTTGCTTCTAAGGCTGCTTTTGCGACACCCATTATATTGTATCCATCTAGTACTTTTGTTGAACCATGATATGTCAATGTTACTAAATTGGCATTTTCATTTAATAGTTCTATTTCTTTTGCTATTCTTGAAACTAATACAAATGAATAACTACTTACGTCAACTGCATGAGCATATCCTTCTTTTGATGTATATATAAAATCATTATGCAAATCTTCTGTATTTGCATGTGCAATAGCATGTACTATTCCATCAATTTTACCATTTTCTTTTTTTATTTTCATAAATGTTTCTTTTACTTTTTCATCTTCTGATGCTCCATTTAGTACATATGCTTTGCTTCCTGAAAACTCAGATATTAATTCTTCAATTTTATTTTTATTTTCTTCACCCATATATGTAAATAATAATTTGGCACCATTTTCATAAGCAGATTTTGCAATACCATAAGCAATGCTCCACTTATTTCTGATTCCCATTATTAAAATTGTTCTATTTTTTAATAACATTTCTTAAACCTCCATAAATCCTGATATTTTTCTAAATTTTTGATATCGATTTTCCACTATTTCTTTTTCACTCAATTTTTTCAATTTTAAAATTTCTTGTATTATTGCTTCTTTTAAAGAATTTGAGATAATATTAAAATGTTCTTCTGACATTATCTCTGGCTCACTAATAATTTTATCAATGATTTTTAGTTCATATAAATCTTTTGCTGTTAATTTCATTTTTTCAGCAGCTTCTTTATATTTAGTTGAATCTTTCCATAAAATGCTACTATATCCTTCTGGTGAAAGTATTGAATAAATTGCATTTTCCAACATAAAAATTTTATTTGTTACTCCTATTGCTAATGCTCCACCTGATGATCCCTCACCTATTACAATTGAAATAGTTGGTACTTTTAATTTTGCCATTTCAAATATTGATTCTGCAATAGCTTGCCCGTGCTCCTCTTTCTTCTGCTCCAACTCCTGGATATGCTCCTTTTGTATCTATAAATGTAATTATAGGTCTTCCAAATTTTTCTGCTTGTTTCATAAATCTAATTGCTTTTCTATAACTTTCTGGATTTGGCATTCCAAAATTTCTTTCAATATTTTCCTTAGTATTTCTTCCTTTTTGTTGCGCAATAACTGTATAATTTTGCTTTCCAATTCTTGCTAATCCACATATTATAGATTTATCATCTTTATAATTTCTGTCTCCATGTAATTCCATAAATGAATCAAAAATTTTATCAATATAATCTAATGATGTTTTTCTTTCAGGATTTCTAGCAATTTCAACTTTTTCCCATGCTGTTAATTTTTTATTTTCTTTCAAAGTTATCGCCTCCTTTATGGTAAAGCAGTAATTTATATATTGTTTCTTTTAAATCCTTTCTTTCTACAATTTTATCTATAAATCCATGTTCTAATAGAAATTCAGAAGTTTGAAAACCCTCTGGTAAATTTTCTCCTATTGTTTGTTCAATTACTCTAGGGCCTGCAAATCCTATCATTGCGCCAGGTTCTGCAAGTATAATATCTCCCAATGATGCAAATGATGCTGTGACTCCACCATAAGTTGGATCAGTTAGAACTGAAATATATAACAATTTTGCATCATTCAATTTAGTAAGTGCTTCTGTTGTCTTAGCCATTTGCATAAGTGATATTATTCCTTCTTGCATTCTTGCACCACCAGATGTCGAAAACATTATAAATGGTAAATGTAATTCTATTGCTTTTTCAATACTATATGTAATTTTTTCTCCAACAACAGCTCCCATACTTCCCATAAGAAATCCACTATCCATTATCCCTATTACAACTTTTTCTCCATTAATTTCACCTATACCACAACCAATAGCTTCTTCAAGTTTAGTTTTTTCTCTTAATTTTTTTAATTTTTTTGGATAATCTTCTAATTCTAATGGATTTACTGTGTCAATTTTTAAATCAAATCTTTTATAAGTTCCTTCATCTATAATCTGTTTTAATCTTCTTCCTATATGCATTCTAAAATAATGACCACAATTAGGACAAATATCATAATTTTCTTTTAGAGTTTCTTTATATATTATTTCTTTACATTTATCACATTTTATCCATTTTCCAATAGGAATATCAATATTAGATTTTTTATTTGATATATTTTTATTCTCTCTTTTTTTTATTTTATCAACTATCATTTATGCATTTCTCCTTTATTCATTTCTTTTTCAATAAATGATGTATCAAAATCACCTCTAATGAAATTAGGTTTTCTTATTATATCAAATAAAAAATCTCTATTAGTTTCTACTCCATCTATAACTAATTCTTCAAGTGCTCGTTTCATTTTACTAATAGCCTCATTTCTTGAATTACCATGTACAATTATTTTTGCGATCATCGAATCATAATATGGTGGAATTGTATATCCACTATATATTGCACTGTCTATTCTTATACCATTTCCTCCTGGTAAATTTATTCCATTAATTTTTCCTGGACATGGCATAAAATTTTTATTTGGATTTTCACTATTTATTCTACATTCAATTGAGTGACCTTTATATTCTATTTCTTTTTGCTTAAATTTTAGTTTTTCTCCAGCAGCAATTTTTATTTGCTCTTTAACTATATCTATCCCTGTTCTCATTTCTGTAACAGGATGTTCTACTTGAATTCTAGTATTCATTTCCATAAAGTAAAAGTTCTTATCACTATCTACTAAAAATTCTATAGTTCCACAACTTGTATATCCAGCTGCTCTAGCTGCTTTTATTGCAATATTTCCCATTTTGTTTCTTAATTTTTCGTCGACAATTGTTGATGGTGTTTCTTCAATTATTTTTTGGTGATTTCTTTGTATCGAACAATCTCTTTCTCCTAAATGTACTATGTTTCCATATTCATCAGCCAATATTTGTATTTCTATATGTCTTGGATTTTTTATAAATTTTTCTATATATATTTCGTCATCATTAAAGGCATTTTTAGCTTCTTGTTTAACTAGATTATAATTTGTTTCTAAGTCTTCAAATGAATTACATAATCTAATTCCTTTTCCTCCACCGCCTGATGATGCTTTCAATAAAACAGGATATCCAATTTTTTCACAAATTAAAATTGCGTCTTTAAGGTCTTTTACAGGTCCATCTGATCCTGGAATAACAGGCACTCCTTCTTTTTTCATAAGTTCTTTACTATTAGCTTTATTTCCTAATAATTCAATAACATTTGATTTTGGTCCTATAAATTTTATATTTGATTCCTCACATATTTTAGCAAAATTTGAATTTTCAGATAAAAATCCAAATCCTGGATGAATACTGTCTGCTTTTGTAATATTGGCTGCTTCAATTATGTTCTTAATATTTAAATAACTTTGCTTAGAATTTGCTGGTCCTATACAAATCGATTCATCAGCTAGTTTTGTATGAAGTGCATCTTTATCTGCTGTTGAATAAACAGCAACAGTTTTAATATTCATTTCTTTACATGCTCTTATAATTCTAACAGCAATTTCTCCTCGGTTTGCAATTAATATTTTGTTCACATCTTCTCTTCCTCTCTTTAAAACATTATCATTTTGCGATTTTTGTTTTACACTACTGCAAATGTAAGTTCACCTTTGGCTACAACTATACCATTAACAGTCGCTACGGCATTTCCAATACCAATAGGTCCTTTTCTTTTTATTATATTAACTTCTAATTTTAACCTATCTCCAGGTACAACCATTTTCTTAAATTTCATTTTATCAATCCCACCAAACAAAGCATTTTTTCCTTTGTTTTCATCCATTGAAAGTATTGCAATAGCCCCTGCTTGTGCTAAACTTTCTGTAATTAATACTCCTGGCATTATAGGGTTTCCTGGAAAGTGTCCTTTAAAATACCATTCATCTTCACTTACATTTTTATAACAAACAGCTGATTCACCTGGAATAAAATTCTCAACTTCGTCTATCATTAAAAACGGATCTCTTTGTGGTATTATTTCTTCAATTTCGTTTTTACCTAACATCTTTTTTCTCCTATTCTATTATAAAAAGATCAGTCCCATATTCAACAGGTTCTCCATCTTTTACTAAAATTTCTTTTATTTTTCCTGAATATTCGGATTCTATCTCATTCATCAATTTCATTGCTTCAATAATGCAAAGTATTTCACCTTGTTTTACTTCTTTTCCTACTTCTACATAAGGATTTGAAGTAGGAGATGGCTTTAGATAAAATGTTCCAACCATAGGAGATTTTACAATATTCCCTTTTTCATAATTTTGCTCTTGGCTAACTATATTTCTTGATGTATTTTCTTCTATTAGCTCATCTACATCATTTTTAGAATGTTCTTTTTCATCTACTTTTCCATTTTCTTTTTTCATACTAATTTTCAAGCCTTCTGGAAATTCGATTTCTAATTCTGTTAATTTTGATTTTCCCATATCTTCTATTAATTTTTCTATTTTTTCATATTCCATTATCTTTCCTCCCACTTTTTAAGAATAATACAGGCATTATGACCACCAAATCCTAATGAATTAGACATTGCTATTTTTATATCTTTTTTTCTAGGTTCATTTGGCACAATATCTAAATCACATTCCTCATCTTTTTCTATATAATTTATAGTAGGAGGAACTATTCCTTTTTCTATGGCCTTAGTACAAATAATTGCTTCAACAGCTCCTGCAGCTCCTAGTAAATGTCCTATGTTACTTTTACTAGAACTAATCATCACTTTTTTAGATGCTTCTCCTAATGCTGTTTTTATAGCCATTGTTTCTGTAGAGTCATTTAAATGTGTTGATGTCCCATGTGCATTAATATAATCAATATCTTCTGGTTTGATTTTTGCATCTTCAATTGCTCTTTTCATTGCTTTTGCACCACCTTCTCCATTTGGACAAGGAGATGTAATATGATATGCATCTGAAGTTGCTCCATAGCCTATAATTTCAGCATATATTTTAGCATTTCTTTTTTGTGCATGTTCCAGTTCTTCAAGTACTAACATTCCAGCACCTTCTCCCATAACAAAACCGCTTCTTTCTTTATCAAAAGGAATACTAGCTCTTGTTTTATCATTTGAAAAACATAATGCTTTCATATTTTCAAAACCTGCAACTCCAACAGAACATATTGATGCTTCTGCTCCTCCTGCTATTATTACATCTTCATAACCATATTTTATTGTTCTAAATGCTTCTCCTATACTTTGTGTTGATGATGCACATGCTGTAACATTACATGTGGATTCTCCTTTAAATCCAAATTCTATTGAAACATTACCTGCTGGCATGTTAGCAATTGACATTGGAATGAACATTGGTGAAACTCTTCTATTTCCTTTTTTTACATTTATTTCACATTGTTCTTGTATAGTTCTAAGCCCACCTATACCTGATCCTATAAAAACTCCAGTTTTATCAAAATCTGTATTTTCCTTTGTAATATTACTATCTTTTACAGCTTCTCTTGCAGCAATAATTGCAAATTGGGATGTTCTATCAAGTCTTTTAGCCTGTTTTACATCAAAATAATCATTAGAATTATATTCTTTAACTTCTGCTGCTAATTTAGTTTTAAAATTTGTATTGTCAAATAGCGTAATATTGTCTATTCCACACTTTTTTTCTTCTATTCCATTCCATGTTTCAAGTACGTTTTTTCCAATTGGTGTTATAGCACCAATTCCAGTTATAACTACTCTTCTTTCCATGCATAATTCACTCCTTACATTAACATTCCACCATCTACATTTATAACTTGACCAGTGATATATGAACTATCTTCAGATGCCAAAAATTTAACAACATTTGCTACATCAATTGGCTTTCCTGTTCTTTTTAATGGTATTGTTTTTGAAATTTCTTCTTTAACTTCTTCTTTTAAAACGTCTGTCATTTGTGTTTCAATAAATCCTGGTGCAACTGCATTTACTAATATATTTCTACTTCCAACTTCTTTCGCTAAGCTTTTTGTAAAACCAATTATGCCTGCTTTTGAGGCCGCATAATTAGCTTGCCCTGCATTACCACTAATTCCAACCACTGAAGAAATATTAATTATTCTTCCATTTTTTTGTTTCATCATATATGGTATAACATTTTTTGTTACATTAAATGTTCCAACCAAATTGATGTTTATAACATCTTCAAAATCTTCTTTTTTCATCCTCATTAGAAGTGTATCTTTAGTTACTCCTGCATTATTTACCAAAACATCGATTCTAGTGTATTGTCTAATAATTTCATTTATCATATTTTCTGTATCTTCATATTTAGACACATCACCTTGTACAGCTATAAATTTAACATTGTTTCTTTCAACTTCTTCTTTTAATGTGATAATTGCATTATTATTTGTTCTATAATTTACAGCTATATCATATCCGTTTTCAGCAAGTGTAATTGCAATTTGTCTCCCTATTCCTCTTGTTCCTCCAGTTATAAAAGCTACTTTATTCATTTTAATCGTTTTCCTTTCTTGATAATTCTGTTAAGACGTTTTCTAGAGTCTTTACAGAATTTATATTTAAAATATTAATTGGCTTTTCAAATTTCATTCTTTTTACAAATCCACTTAATGTTTTTCCTGGTCCAATTTCAATAAAAGTATCTATTCCATTTTTATACATTTCTTTTAGACAATTAGTAAATCTTACTGGATTTGTAATATGATTTGATAAAATTTCACAGATGTTGTCATTTACTTTATATTTTTTTCCATCAAGGTTTTTTAAAACTTTAGAATTTTTGCTTTTTATATTAATTTTTTCTAATTCTGCTTTAAAAGCTTGACTTGCTTTGTCTAATTTTTCAGTATGAAATGGTCCTGCTGTGTTTAATATTGTTACTTTTTTAGCTCCACTTTCTTTTAATATTTCTGCTGCTTCTAATACTGATTCTTCTTCTCCTGAAATAACTATTTGTCCAATAGTGTTATAATTGGCTGGCTTTACAAATCCTTTTACATTATTACATATATTTTTTACAAGTTCTTCTTCTGCCCCCATAACTGCTGCCATTTTCCATTTTCCTTTTGGTATAAAATCTTGCATTATTTGTCCTCGTTTTTGAACTATTTTTATCCCTGTTTCAAAATCTAATACTCCATCTTCAATTAATGCTGTATACTCTCCTAAACTTAATCCTGCTAACATATTTGATTTTATATTGTATCTTTTTAAAACTTCAAGTATGGCTAAACTTTGAGTAAGTACTGCAAGTTGTGTTATTTCAGTTTTGTTTAATATTTCTTCTGGTCCTTCAAAAGAAACTTTTGCTATATCAATTTCTGTTATTTCTTTTACTTTCTTGTAAATAGTTTTAACTTCTTCATATTCATCATATAAATCTCTACCCATTCCAACTTTTTGAGATCCTTGACCTGGAAATAAGAAACCTATTTTCATATTTTTTTAATCCTTTCGTTTAATTTTTCTTCAAATTTGTTACAAAATTCTGAAACAAATTCATATTTATCTATGTTTATCTTGTATTCTTGTTTTATAGATGTTGCTATTTCTTTTATATCTTCTGGAAATTCACTTTTATTAGTATTTATTCCTATTCCTATAACAATGTATTTTATCAAGTCGGATTTTACTCTACTTTCAGTTAATATTCCTCCCACTTTTTTTCCATTAATCATTAAGTCATTTGGATATTTTATTTCTACATTTATTTTATACTTGCTTTTTAAAATTTCTTGTATCGTTTTAGCTATTTCTTTAGTTATTCCTTCAAATAGCTCTACTACATCATTTGTTTCTATATACATTGAAAATGCTATATTATTTTTTTCATCTGTGTGCCATATTCTCCCATGAGTTCCTTTTCCTTTTGTTTGAATATCAGCCATAATTATTGTTCCATTTTTTATTTTTTTATTATCAATTCTTCTCCAAATTTCATTTTGTGTAGAATCTATATTATCAAAAAAATAAAAATTCTTTCCTAAATAATTGGTTTGTAATCCTTTTAAATTTTTCTTCAATTGTGTGCTCCTCTTTTTTGTTATTTTATTGTCTTTAATTCCTCTTGTCTTTTTATCTTTCCTGTTGTTGTTTTTATCAAAGGGTCTTCTGAAATTAATATTCCTCTTATGGCTTTATAAGGTGGCATTTTGTCATTTATTTCTTTTATTTTTGTATTTAAGATTTTATGTATCTCTTCATCACTTTCTGCATTATAAGCTAGTTTTAATATTTCCTTATCTATAACTACTTTTACATATATTTTTATATCATCTTTATCTTTTTTTATTGATTTTCCATATATAAAAGATTCTTTAACTCCTTGTATTCTATTTATCAAGTTTTCCATTTCTTCTGGAAAAATATTTTTTCCGTTTTTTAGAACTATTACACTCTTTTTTCTACCTTTTATAAAAATATATCCATCATTATCTATTACAGCTAAGTCACCTGTGTGGAACCAACCATCTATCATTGCTTCTTTTGTTGCTTCTTCATTTTCAAAATAACCTAACATTACATTTGGACCTTTAACTAAAAGTTCTCCCATTCCATCACTATCAGGAGTATCTATTTTTACTTCTATGCTTGGCAATTTAGTTCCAATTGAACCAGGTCTTATAAACTCTCCTCTTTCTAATGCAACAACTGGAGATGTTTCAGTCAGTCCATAACCTTGACATAAGTTAATACCAACACTTCTAAACCATTCTTCGACTTTTTTATCTAATGGTGCTGCACCACTTATAAATAATCTGATATTTCCACCAAATATATTATGGATATCTTTAAAAATCTTTTTCTTTTCTTCCATTGATGCATTTTTATTTTTTTCTATTAACATATTTATTGTTTCTAATTTATTTTCTTTTTCTAATTTCTTTACTATATTTTTATACATATTTTCATATATCGCTGGTACAAAACAAGCAAATGAAATTTCATATTCTTTTAAATTTGGAACTATATGTTTAATTCCATCACAAAATGAAGTTTGTGCTCCTTTGTATAACGCAAATAAGAATCCAACTGTACATTCAAATACATGGTGAACTGGCAAGAAAGATAAAATTTTATCATTTTCATTTATATCCATAACTTTAGCTAAATCCATTAAATTTTCACATATGTTTTTGTGTGAAAGAGCAACTACTTTAGATTCAGATGTAGTTCCTGATGTAAATAGCATAATATTCATTTCCTCTGGATTTATTTTGCTATCCAAAAATTCTCTGTTTCCATTTTGTATTTGAATATTTCCTATTTGGATTAGTTCTGTTTCAGAATATATCCCATTATGAATTGTTTTTGCATCCATAGAAATTAATGTTCTTAAATTTCCAACTCCCTCTAATACCATCTTTTTTAATTGTTCTTCATATTTACCTGAATAAATAATTCCTTCGACTTCTGATCTTGCTATTACTTTTCTTAGTTCATTTTCTGGCAAAGATTTGTCTAGTGGCACTACTGTACCAACTCCGCAAACCACTGCCAAATATGCTATTTCCCATTCAAATCTATTTTCTCCAATTATAGCAATTCTTTTATTTTTTAATCCCAAACTAATTAATGCTGTTCCTAAATTATCTATCATTTCTCTTACTTCTAGATGAGTAATTGTTCTATATCTATTTGGTTCTACTCTTATTTTATAAGCAATATTATTTGCATATATATTTTTTGTTTTATTTAACATATCTTTTAAATTTGAAATTTCAACAATTTCATTTTCTTTTTTATTCATACATTTACTCCTAACTATTAATATTTTCCCCTTCAAATCATTTAGAATTTTTATACCATATTTTTTGTGTATTGTCTTTAATTTGGGAGGTCAGTATAATGTATTTCTGCGCTTTTATGGCAAAAAAATATTAGATTTTTTATAAATCTAATATTTTTATCTTATATATTTTTACTTAAAGTCCTTGTTACATTATCTATAAAACCTGTATAAATTTTTTCAACATCTACTTTTCTATTTTTCTTTAATCTATATAATAAACTAGAAACTGTAACACCAAATATAGCAGATGCCGTTGCTTCAACATCACTTTCGTAAAATTCTCCGTTATCTATTCCTTCTTTAACAATTTCTTCTAAAACTTTTATATATTCAAAAACAACCTGTCTACATTTCTGATTTTTCTCTTCTGACCCCCATATTTGAGAAAGCACAACATTTAAAAAATCTTCATATTTTACTATTACTTTTATTTCTATTAAAATTACTGCTTTTATTTTTTCTAATGATGTATTACATTTTTTTGTCTTAATTTCTACACTATTTTTCAGCAATCCAATTCCCTCTTCAAGTAACATATCAAATATATCTTCTTTTTTTGAAAAATGATAATATAAAGATCCTTTTGCAACTCCTGCCGCAGCTGTTATTTCTTCTGTACTTGCATTATCATATCCCTTTTCTGCAAATAGTTTAACTGCAGTATTGAATATTTTTCTTTTAGTTCTATTCATTAAAAATCTAATCCTTTCAAACTGGTATATCTTTCTAACTTTTTTCCTTATCTTTCATAATTTTTTTACTATATCTATCTTCTTCACTAAACACACATCCACAATATTTTTGCATATATAATCCTAATTCACGGGCTTTATTTTGACCTTCTCTAAATCCTATTCTAAAATCTCTATATAAAAATTTTACATTATATTTTATAGCCATTTCTTCTGCCACTTTAATTATTACATCATGTTTTTGATATGGACTTACTAAAAGTGTTGTTGAAAAGCTATCATATCCATTTTCTTTTGCATATTTAGCAGTTTGTTCTAATCTTACTCTATAACAATAATTTGAGCATCTATTTTCTAAATCTCCTATTACATTTTTGCAAAACTCATCTAATCCGTAATTTTCTTCAAATATTGCTTGTACATTTATATTTTTGGTATATTCTTTTAAACAATCTCTTCTTGCCTTATATTCCATATATGGATGTATGTTTGGATTATACCAATATACTGTTGGTTCTATTCCTTCTTCTCTTAAAGAATCTATACAATATACACTACAAGGTGCACAACATGTATGTAATAATAATTTCATTTTTTACTACATTCCTTTCTTCAATAAAATTTATTTTTCATTATCCTCTGTTAGTTTATAAATATATACATTATCAATTGTTTGTATTTTTTCACATTTTACATTTTTTCCATAATGTTCTTTTATAAATTGTATTATGTGCTGTTTATAATTTTGGTAATATACTCCTGACCAGCTAACATCACCATCTATTAAGTATACATTATCTTTTAATAAATCCTCAAAAGTTCCTTGTAAATTATTTTTTTCTTTAAAATTATAGTAATTTTGAGTAAATATATCCCATCCTCCAAGGACTCTCAAATTAGAAAAAGCTCCTTTAGGTGGCATTTCGTATACAGAATACGCTAAATATCTAAATTGTAAAGCTGGCGCAGTATATAAATATGTATTTTCTTTATGTTCATTTGTGTATTTTATTACTTTTGCATAACTATTAAAACTGTTTAAATTATAATTAAATTCATATGTTTCTCCTGAATATGCTGTTACAATAAGAATTGATATTGCTAAAATCATATAAATCTTTTTGTTTATTTTTTCATTATTATTATATTTTATATAATATAATAATAATGCTATTCCTAATATATATTCAGGTATTACAACTCTAAGCATAGCCCTATTTAACACAATAAATAATACATTTATTCCTATCGTTGTTATTAATATGATACCAGAAAAAATTTTATATTTATCATTTGTATATATAGCTAAAATACATGCTACAAATAACATTATTGATATATATTTGTTACTATTTCTTAATTGTTCTACTAAGTTTTCCCACACATTTTCTATATTTGTATTTAAATTATATTGTTCACCTTTTGATTTTTTGTAATCTACTATTTTCTGCAAATTTTCTTTGCTATATACATTTTCATCACCATAATTAAATGTATAAAATAAGTAATGATCATTTTTTGACCATCCAATTTCATCAAATATTTCTTTGTTTTCTTCATAGTTCGTATATGATAAATCTTGTAGTTCTGCTCTTAAATTATTATATTCTATGTAATTTTTATAAATTTCATTTGAATTATAAATTAGTATATTTGAGATATATACAATAGCTGTTATAAGTGCTATTACTATATATTTTTTTAATAATGAAAATAATTGTCGCTTATTTTCTGAAGTTTTATTTTTGATAAAATTTGCTAATTTATATATAAAATATATTGCAAAAAATGGTGCTATTATAAGAATACTTTGCATTCTTGTCATAATTCCTATTGCAAATAAAGTAATTGAAAATAATAATTTTTTATTGTTTTTTTGACTTTTTTCGGTTATATCAAATATAATAAAAAATGCTGTTGCTATTAATAATGCTGCTACTGATGTATATTGAATTAATAATAAAAGTGATAAATAACAAACACTAGCAAAAACAGAATATGTTATATATGATAGCTTATTATTCTCACTCTTATTTACTAATATTGTTCCTATTGTTGTAAAACATATAAATTGCATTGATAATAAAAATATTGTATGCCAATTTATACTTGGACAAATTCTAAATAGTATACTTAATATAAAGCATATTACAGGATGTATATATACTCCATGTATGTTATATGTTCCATCTAGCCCTGAATATAGTCCATACATTATCATATCATCTATTTGCTCATATTTTAGTGAATATAAAATATTTGCTATTACAAATATTCCAACATTTATAATAGCAATCTTAAACCATGTTTTGTTTATTATTTCTTTTACTTGATTTAATATTTTTTTCATTAATACTATCCTCTACATTCCTAAAAAATCATAGCCTAAATGTTTATATGCTGGCGGTAATACTTTTCTACCTCTTGGTGTTCTTGCAATATACCCTATTTGAATTAAATATGGTTCATATACATCTTCTATTGTGTCTATTTCTTCTCCAACAGTTGCTGCTAATGCTTCAATTCCAACTGCTCTTCCTTGATATTGAACTATCATTGTTTCTAATAATTTTCTATCTATTTCATCTAACCCTAATTCGTCTATTTCTAGTTGATTTAATGCATGTTTAGCTATTTTTAAATCAATATCTCCATCTCCTAAAACAATTGCATAATCTCTTACTCTTTTTAAAAGTCTGTTTGCAATTCTAGGCGTTCCTCTTGATCTTCTAGCAATTTCCATTGATGCATCATCTTCTATTTCAATGTTCAATATTTTACTTGATCTTCTTATTATTTTTGCTAGATCTTCTTCTGAGTACATTTCTAATCTATTGATTATCCCAAATCTATCTCTAAGTGGTGTTGTTAATGAACCTGCTTTAGTTGTTGCTCCTATTAATGTAAATTTAGGTAAGTCCAATCTTATTGATCTGCTACTTGGTCCTTTTCCTATTACTATGTCTAAAGTAAAATCTTCTAATGCTGGATATAATATTTCTTCTACATTTTTACTTAATCTATGAATTTCATCTATAAATAAAACATCAAATTCTGACAAATTTGTTAATAATGCTGCTAAATCTCCTGGCTTTTCTATTGCTGGGCCTGATGTTATTTTTATATTAGATTTCATTTCATTTGCAATTATATTTGCAAGTGTTGTTTTTCCTAGTCCTGGTGGCCCATATAATAAGCAATGATCTAATGGTTCATTTCTTTTTTTAGCTGATTCTATATATATCTTCATGTTTTCTTTTACTTTGTTTTGACCAATATATTCATCCAAATTTTGAGGTCTTAAGGATTTTTCTAAGCGCTCTTCCTCATTTCCTTCTATTCCAGGGTTCATAATTCTATCATCTTCCATTTTTTACTATCACCCATTTCTAAAAATCTATAAACAAATTCAAAAAATGCCAAATTGTTTATAAATATTTTTATTCTTCTATATTTTAAATATTGTCTATAAATTCTTCTATTATTTTTATTATTTTATTTTCACCTTTTGGTGAAGTTTCATATTTTACAGGTTTAAAATCTTTTGCTTTTAAAATAGCTTCTTCTAGTTTTTCAATTTCTTTTATTCCTATAATATAACCTTTACTGCTAAAGTTCTCAACTATTTGCAATTGATGATCATTTACATGTTCATGGTATTTATGTAATCTAGGTACTGCTATTACTTTTTTCCCTTTTTTTATTGAACTTATAATTGACCCTACTCCTCCATGTGTAATTATTAAATCTGCTTTTTCCTGATATTTTTCCAATTCTTCTTGAGGTATTAAGCCAAATATTTTCATGTTTTTGGATTCGTATTTTGTATAACCTGCTTGTACAATTATTTTTTCATCAATTATTTTCTTTTCTACCAATTTATCTAACTCTTCTAATAGCCTATGAAAACTATTATTTTGTGTTCCTAATAATACTAATATCATTGATATATTGAACCTCCATAAACAGCTTTAGGATATAGTTTTAACATTTCTTCCCATTGTACAATAAATAAATCTGCTATTGGGTATATTAGTCTTCCTGTTGCTGTTTTTTTATTTCTATTTGCAAATGTTTCGATATAAATTATTTTACTTCCAAATATTTTGCCTAATATACACATTGGTCCTGCAGTATGTGTTCCTGTTGTTATTATTACTTTTGGTCTTAATTTAAAGTAATAATATATTGTTTTAAAACATAATTTTGTGTATTTAAATATATATTGTAATAACTTACTTCTCGTTCCATATGGTAAAAATGATATTTTTTCTTTGTATTTATCTTTTAAAGCTTCACTTGCTTCATCTTTTTCAGTTATTATATGATAATCATATTTTTCAAACATAGGCGCTAATTGTAGCATTTCATTTAAATGTCCTCCTGTGCTTGATATAAATAATACTTTTTTCTTCATATTTTTTCTCTTTCTGATTTTTAAATAATTTTTTCGTTTATATTATATCTTTTTTTCGTTGTTATGTCTAGTACATACTTGATATAAATTAGTTAATCCTTAACCATAATCACATATAAAATTTAATTTCAATAATTTAAAAAAAGTGGTTAGTATTATTAAAATACTAACCACTTTTAATTTTGGCATAACTCATCTTTCATCTACACAAAATTCATTATGTCCAAAATAGAACATTATAAAAATTATGCACCCTTTTATAATAGTATAAACGCAGTTTGGTAACTTAAATATTACTACTATTATAAACGTTATTATTGCTATTCCTACGACCCATTTTGCTTCATAAGAGCTATTTTTATATGATTTAGCAGTTTTTGAAGCAAAATAGCTGCTTGAAAAGTAAAATGTTATCAAAAGGGTGTCTATCAACAACCCTTTTTCATAAAAAAGAATTCTGTTAAGAATTCCATAGCATACTAAAAATAGAATTCCTACTTGTATCGTTCTCATAAGCCGTTTTTTCATAATGTTTCCTCCTAAATCCTTTATTGTTGTTTTCTTGTTCTATATGTTAAACTAAAAAGTATAGAGGATAGTATAGTTCCTCCACTAATTAGTGAATACAGGAAATACATGTATTTAACTCTTTTATATTATACATTATTTTATTTGTAATAGCAATAATATTAATCAAATTATTTTTTAAAAAATCAGCAAGTATACATACTTACTGATTTTCTTCAGGACTTGAAAAAGCAATTCAAAGTTTTCATACTCTATTTCTTGCTGTGATGCTATTTTTCCATTGTAAGGACTCTTTGTATACCGGTATTCCTTCTTCGCAAGAAAGTATTCTTGGCAACATATATGCATATATAGGTTGCCTCCTTGATCCTTGTTCAAAATAAGGATCTGTATAAAAGCCCTTTATCTTTACTTCCAAAATTGGATAGATTGTTGTCCGAACTACAGGTGGATTATTTTGTAAATCTACTTCAAGTTCTACATCATTATATGAAAAATGAGTGGTATCATTTAAAAATGGATAATTCGTATTATCCTTAAATTTTAAATGTACTGGAAAATACTTACGGTTAATCTCACTAGTAAGTATTATTGTTATGCCTTTGTCTTCTCTTTTTGCTTCTTCAAGTATTTCTATTGTCTTTGTTGAGTACATTTGTACTACTCCCTTCTGCAGTTTATACTGCATTCTGCTGCCTAATTGTTACATAGTTATTATAGCACATATTTACATAATATTCAACTTAAGCTCTTGGATGAGCTTTTTTATAAATATCTTTTAGTCCTCCATCTTGAAATTGCATATAAACTTGTGTTGAAGATATATCTGAATGTCCTAACATTGTTTGAATTGCTTTTAAATCTGCTCCATTTTGTAAAAGATGTGTTGCAAATGAATGTCTTAATACGTGTGGTGTAATATCTTTTGTTATATGAGCTTGTTCTTTATAATATTTTATAATTTTCCAAAATCCTTGTCTTGTTAATCTTTTTCCATTTACATTAACAAATAATGATTTTTCGTTTTCATCTTTTATCATTATGTCTCTTGCATCTTCTATATATTCTTTTAATGCATTTAATGCCATTGTTCCTAATGGTATTGTTCTTTGTTTATTTCCTGTATGGCATACAACATATCCTTCTTCTAAATTAACATCTTCTACATTTAGAGATATTATTTCTGTTACCCTCATTCCTGTTGCATATGCAAATTCTAGCATTGCTTTATCACGAGTTCCTTTTAAATCTATGTCTTTTGGTTGTTCTAATAATAATTCTACTTCTTTTGATGTTAATACACTTGGTACTCTTTTTTCTATTTTAGGTGCTTGAATATTTGCTGTTGGATCTACTTTTATTTTTTTTCTTTTTAATACAAATTGGTAAAAAGATCTTATTGATGCAATACATCTAGAAATACTAGATGGTTTTTTACCATTTTCCTGTAGTTCTCTAATATAGTCTTTTATATCTTCTTCTTTAACTCTATTATAATGAACTTCACATGCCTCTATATATCTTTTGAATTGTTTTAAGTCTCTTTTGTATGATTGTAATGTATTTTCTGATAATTTCTTTTCATTTTCTAGAAATTCAAAAAAGAATTTTAATTGTCTATCCATTTTCTCTCTACCCCTATCATCTATATTAAAAATAATTTATTTACATAAACCATATATGTTATATCAAACTATTGTTAAAAAGTAAATACATTTTTATCATTTTCTCAAAAATATTTTATTATTAATTTCAAGAAATTTGTAGATATAAATATTTCTATAATAGAAGAAGTGAACATAATTAATAACATTATAATTGAAAATACAGTATGTCTTAATACCTCTAATTTTATATTATCTCTTCTCTTGTCTTTTACTATAGATTTGTACAATTTAAAGCCACTAACTGCTATTCCTAATATTGCTGGTATTAATAAAATACTTGGTAATAAAAAATCTACTATTGTAAATATTAATCCCTTTGACATTCCTAATATTTTTACACACATAGATACCGTATAGCCAAAACAAAATCCCCTATATAATACAATTCCAAATACTATTGGTATTCCTATTACAGTAGTTCCGAAAGAACCATATCGAGATTCCTAAAATTAGATTTTGTGCTAAACTTGTTTTTAATAAACTCCAATTATCGAGTTTTTCTGTTGTTTTCATTTTATCTATAAAATTATTTAAATATTCTGTTATTTCTGTTTGTTGATTTTCTTTAATATTATTCACAAGTAAAACTCCCAAGAAAATTCCTGTTATAAATATTAATGTTACTATTATGTATTCTCTTTTATTATTTTTTATATGTTGTTTTATAATTTCTTTTATTTTTATAATATTTCTTTTCATAAAAAATCTCCTTATCTTTTATACATAATGTGTATTCGATAAAGAGATTTTTAGAACTTTATATTAAAATTTGTTCTTATTTCACAGTGACTTTTCCATAATTCCCGCCACCACCGGCATGTACTTCACAATTTCCTCTTATTGCATTTTCTATATTGTTTGCAACTTTTTCTCCAACTACCATTTCAATGTCATCTTTTGTAAGTTTATGTAATATATTCATTTCTGTTTCAAAATTATCTAATAATTTTTGAATAGTTTTTCCACCAACTCCTGGTATAAATCCAAGTGGAATTTGATATATGTATGGCGGTCTATTTTCTGGGCTTTTTGTTTGTTGTTTATCTTTTATTAATTCTATTCTGTCAAAAACTCCAAATGTTACATTTTTACTTCCACACATTGGACATGTTTCAACAGGTTCTTTTGTTTCTATTGTTTTATTGCAATCATCACAATATGTTCTATGGTATTTTCCAAGTTTAGGATCTAGACCATAATTTGCAAGTATTTTTCTACCCTCTTCATTTTTCATGGCTTTTACAATTTCTTTAAATGAGATATCTTCTACTAACATTTTGTTATATTCTCTTGCTATTTTAGGTAATGAATGTGCATCTGAATTAGTTAAAAATGATCTTGTTTCTAATTCAGAAATTTCATCTGCTAAAAATGTATCTGAGCTTAGACCTAATTCTACTGCAAATATTTTATCAAATCTTTCTTTAAATACATTTTCTAGTCTATCTGTACAATTTCCATAATAGCTTTTGTGTGGTGTAAATATATGTGCAGGAACTAATATCCCATTATATCTTTCTACCATTTCAACTAAATCATAACCTGATAAATCTGTTCTTTGTGTACTTAATGTTATATTTTTTAAATGATGACTTAACTCATTAGAAAATCCTTTTATATCACTTAAATGTGGAAAATAACAAACATTATGTGCACTTCCACTTTTTCCATTTCTACCTTTTTCTGATGTTTCTACTTCACTTCCTAAAATTATGCATACTTTATCTTTATATATAATTCCACCATCTTCTAATTCATATGCTTCTCCTGTTTTTAAGAAGTTTTCTATATCTTCTATAACATATGGCGATGCACAATCTATTATCCCTACTACATTTATTCCTTTTCTATCAGCACATTCTTTTGCAATGTTTGCAAAATTTAATGATCTTGCTGCTGTTATTTTTATTGGTTTTCCATTTTCACTTCTTCCTATGTGTACGTGTAAATCTGCAAATATTTCATACATTTTATATTGCTCCTCCATTTAATTCACTACATTTGTTTAAAGTTTCAAATTTTTTATTTTTTTATTTCAACTACTTCTTCTTTTATATGACTCATTACTCTTTTAGCTGTTTCTTCACTAAATAGTGGTCTATTAGGATTTTCTTCATCTTCAAACATGTCATTTGCTAGTTTATCTATTTGCTTTTCAATTAATTTATCAAGTTTTGGTTCATAGCTGTATACAACTTCTTTTATAAAGTCAATTACATTTGATGATTCATTATGTATTTTATATAATCTTTTTAGAGCTGGCATACTTGTTACTCCACTCATATTAATTTTTTCGATAAAATCAACAAAATTCATAAAAGTATCTAAATATCTATTATATTCACCTTTTAAATTCCTATGTTCTAATAATACAAGTGCTTCATCTGGTTTAAACCCGATTCTTTCAGGTCTATCTAATAACATTCCACCAAATTGATCTATTAACTCTAATATATCACTTTCTTTTTCTCTAGGATTACTTCCGCTATATCTATTAACCTCTTCACAAATCTTGCAAAATCTTTTGCTAAATCCTAATCCTTCTAAATATTCTGCTCCTTTTTTAGCATATGTATGAACACTTTCAATATCTTGAGCATTATCTACTTTTTTTATATTACATAGTAAACATGCTGTTAAAATTTGATTTTCATCCACCTCTATTTTAGAATAATTTAAAAATAATCTTGCTATTTCTGTTTTAAAAACTACTGACTTATCAAAAAATATTTTTGATTTTTTTGATAAATAATATACTATTTCCATTTTTGCAGCTAAATCTTGCTCTTCTAAAATATAATCAGCAAAAGTGTTCATTTGTATTCCTCCATTCTTCTACAATTTTATTATACTTAAAACATTTATTTTTTTCAACAAAATTCTTCCATGTAATTAAAATGTAATATTTATGGAATAGCATTACGTGCAAGCTCATCACATCTATTATTTAATTCATTATCACTATGTCCTTTTACTTTATTAAATGTAACCTTATGTATCTTTGTTAAATTGTATAATTCTTGCCAAATTTCTTTATTTTTTACAGGCTCTTTTGATGATGTTTTCCAATTATTTTTTATCCACCCATATATCCATCCTTGTGTAAAACTATTCACAATATATGCACTGTCACTGTACAATTCTACTTCACAAGGGTGTTTTAACAATTTTAATGCTTCAACTACTGCAGTTAATTCCATTATGTTATTTGTTGTATCTTTTTTTCCTCCAGAAATTTCTTTTCTATTTTCTTTATATAATAAAACTGCTCCCCATCCTCCTGGTCCGGGATTTCCAGAACATGCTCCATCTGTATATATTACAACTTTATCCATATTAATTCACTCCTTATATTTCGTGATTGTTTTTTTAGTATTTTTATGATAGTATTATAACAATAAAAATAGATTTACACAAGGAGGTTCTTATGGGAAAAGTTTTAGGTATTATTGCAGAATATAATCCATTCCACAATGGTCATTTATACCATTTAGAACAAGCAAAAAAATTAACTGGTTCTAGTTATACTGTTGCTGTTATTAGTGGTAATTTTACACAACGTGGCAGTACAGCATTAATTGATAAATGGTCTAGAGCTGAAATAGCTTTAAATTGTGGAGTTGACTTAGTTTTAGAACTTCCTACTTTGTATGCTACATCTAGTGCTGAAAATTTTGCAGATGGAGCTGTAAAAATATTAAATTCGTTAAAAGTTGTCGATTATCTTGCTTTTGGTGCCGAAACCTCTGACATGGATCTTTTAGAACCTATTGCTGATGTACTTTATAAAGAGCCTAAAGCTTATAAAATGTTACTAGCTAATGAATTAAAAAAAGGTGTTTCTTTTCCTAAAGCTCGTGAAAATGCTTTAATGTTATACTTGGGAGACATTAGAAAATATTTAAATGTACTTTCTAGTCCTAATAATATTTTGGGATTAGAATATATGAAATCTTTAAAAAAATATAATAGTATAATAAAACCTGTTGCTATAACACGATTTGAAGCTGGATATAATGATATTAGTTATTCTGGAAATATTGCTAGTGCTACTGCTATTAGAAATATTATTAAAAACGGAAATTTTAAAGTTTTACGAAAACTTGTACCAGCTCCTAGTTATGGAATATTAATGGATAATATAAAACAAGGACATATTATTCCTGATTTATCTGTTTTTGAAAGACAAATTATTTATAATTTAAGAAAAATGTCTTTAAGCGAAATCGCTGAATTACCCGATGTTTCAGAAGGTTTAGAAAACTCTATTAAAAAAGTTGCAAATTCTTGTAACACAGTTAATGAATTTCTAAATTTGATAAAATCAAAGCGTTATACTTCTACTAGAATACAAAGAATTTTGATTTACAGTTTACTTGGTATAACAAAAAAAGATATGGCACTATCTAAAAAAGTAAATCCATATATTAGAGTTTTAGGTTTTAATAAACGTGGTAAATTTTTAATTTCTGAAATTGCAAAAGCTAATCCTAAATTGGATATTATTACTTCTGTTAAACGTTTTATTGATACTTCTTCAAATAAAAACTTGAAGTCTGTTCTTGAAAAGGATATTTGGGCTACTAATGTTTATTCTATTGGTTATGATTTTGATTCTTGTAATAATTTGGATTTTACTAAAAAGATTATAACTATTTAGTGTTAGTGATTCTTATATTATGTTGAAAGCCCAAGAATTGTTAAATTAAGTATTTTAATTTAACAATTCTTGGGCTTTTAAATTAATTTCATTTACTTTTTGTTCGTTTTATTTCTTAATTTTTCTATTAATTATTCTATATTTATTCCAATAATTAATGCAATTATAACTAATATAAATATAGTTATATCTGTACTAGTTTTATTTTTTATCTTTTTTTCCTTTTTTAGATAATAAGTTATAAGAATTATTGCAATAATAATTTTTATAATTGATTCAATTAAGAATATAGGTGATATTCCTTCATAAGTACTATAAGTTGATGGTAATCCCATAAAATTTCGAAGTATATTGGTTTCCTGACTGTACCCCATTCCTACTATAGTAGGTGGTGTTCCAAAATCAATATATTTAGTAATATATGTTGCACTAGCAATCAAATATACTATACTTAATAATATAACTATTTTTATTAATACACTTTTGAATTTTTTCATTTAATCTTTTTCCCTTCTTCATTTGATATATAGTATTATTAACAATAAAACTTAATATTTTCTATACCTTGTACTTCTTTCCATTTTGAAACAATTCTAAAATAATTTATTGTAATAACATCTAATATTCTATTTAATTCACTATTGGGAATTTTACTTGAATTGTTAGCTAATATACACGTTCCTACTTTCGTAAGCCACACTTTTGTAGCATTTCCAGTTGGTTTTCCTTTAGAAATGTGCACATGAATAGGCTCATTGTTCTCATTAGACCAAAAGTAAACTTTATAACCGCATTACTTCTAATAAATTAGGCAAATTCAAAACCTCCTTCACGTGCATATTTAAAGAATAAATGAGCGCCTTTCTCAACTATTTGCTTGAATTCTTCTACTTCTTTATCTGAATATTTTCCTTCTCTTTCTACAATTTTATAGCTAGGAAGTTCAAAAACAACTGTATCAAATCCATGTTCAGTAGGTCTTTCAAATGATACCCTAATATATTCTTCACCATTGTCTTTTTTACGAACATCTGAAAAAACAAGTTCTGTCTCATCTGGATATTTACAAAGTGTATATACCATGAAAATCACTCTCCTAAAAAGAAAAAGACTTTCAAATAATTGAAAATCTTTTATATTACTGGCTGGGCTGAATTGACTACATTCACTTATTTCATATTCAATCGACATTTTGTTTAGTTTATTGTTTAGTTCAAAAAAATTAAAATAAATTAATATTTATAAAATTCTATAATACTAGCAATAAAATTTAACTGGTTTTTGTTGTTGTACTTCTTTCCACTTCGTAACAATTCTAAAATAATTTAATGTAATAATTTCCATTATTTTATTCAATTCGTTATTTGGAATTTTACTTAGATTATTAGCTAATATACAGCCACCTGATTTTGTAAGCCAAATTTTGGTAGAATTTCCAGTTGGCTTTCCTTTTGAAACATGTACATGCACAGGTTCATTGTTCTCATTAGACCAAAAATATATTTTATAACCGCATTACTTCAAATAAATTAGGCAAGTTTAAGACCTCCTTCACGTGCATACTTAAAGAATAGAGGTGCACCTCTTTCAACTATTTTTCTAAATTCTTCTACTTCTTCATCAGAATAGTGTCCATCTCTTTCTAATATTTTATAACTAGGAAGTTCAAAAACAACTGTATCAAAACCCTGTTTCGTAGGTCGTTCAAAAGAAACTCTTATATATTCTTCTCCATTGTCTTTTTTACGAATATCTGAAAAAACCACTTCTGTTTCATCCGGATATTTACAAAGTGTATATACCATAAATATTCACACTCCTTACTTATTTTTTTACTTTATGCTATATATTATAGCACATTTTTACTTTAAATTACCATATATTTTTTATTATTATAAAAAAATTGATAAAAATTATAAAAAATTAAAATAAATTACTAAAAATTATAACTAACTAAATATTACAAAGAAAATAATAAAAATCCTCCGGCTTAGCCGGAGGTATTTTACTCATAACGCCCATAGGGCT
>OCHJ01000502.1_pt1 | contig 49022 bp, 39 predicted proteins | sample 1538381 | NCBI WGS metagenome assembly OCHJ01 (sample SAMN04571688, study PRJEB22368) | human gut metagenome | biome: human gut; material: stool | host: Homo sapiens | place: Luxembourg | collected 2012-06-29 | reverse complement strand
GTACGGCGAGGTGGTCTTAAATCTGGAAAGAAAAACGGAGGAGACAACATGATGATTCAAGCGGTTCTCAGTAATCCCAGCCACCCGGAATACGGTGTGGCAACTATTCCGTTCCCCATTCCGCATGACCAGTACGCGCACTGCATGGAGCTGCTGGAGGCGTTAGAGATCGGTGACGCGGTCAAGACGGACTGCAAGGTGGAGAAGGTCGACAGCTTCTACACTGTTCTCAAGCGCACGGAAATGCTCACGGTCAATGTGGAGGAGCTGAACTACCTTGTCAAACGGTTGGACAGCTTCGACACCGGCGATGCCGCGCAGTTTCAGGCGATGGCCCACAAGCTGGAGCTTTTCGAGCTGAAGGATCTCATCAACCTGACCTTCTGCTGCCAGCAGGCTACGGTCATCACCGACTTTTCCGACCTCGCCGCCATCGGCCGTAACCACTACATGAACCTGCACGGCGGCAGCGCGAGTGTGGATGAGCTGAACGCGCTGGACGGCGAGGAATTGGCACAGCGGCTCATTGAAAGCGGCAGCGGCACGATCACGCCCTACGGCGTGGTCTACGACAACGGCATGAAGCTGGATCAGGTCTACGACGGACGGTTCTTCCCCTGCTATTATCCTTGTGGATGGCGGAAGTGAGCTGTATGTCCACCTTTGGAACTCGGACGAGTGGAGCATCCAGACGGAGCAGGAGCTTTTCTCTCCCAAGCTGGCGGAGGGACTGCCGGAGATGTGCTTCTCCACCCTCCCCGGTACCGGTGAACTCATCTGCATCAAGCGCGGTGAAAGCGGATACTACCCCAGCGATTGGAACACGAACGATCCCGCGCATAACCGTGAGATACCACTATACACTCAGCGGTATCAAGTCCCGCACCGTGGGTGACGGACAGCACGGCACGGCGCGTTGGGCGACCGATAAGGAGATCCGCCAGACCTATGCCCACGTGCCGTTCAAGGTCAGAGACTGGCGCAAGGGAGTAAACCTTCCCACAGACCAGGGGCTGGTGCTGGGCTGCAAGGGCAAGAAAGATGAACTGACCGCGCTGGTGGACAGCGACGATATCCATTGCTTGATGATCGCCGCCTCCGGCGCGGGCAAGACGGCTTTCTTCCTCTATCCCAACCTTGAATATGCCTGCGCGTCCGGCATGAGCTTTCTGGCTCTGGATACCAAGGGTGATCTCGCCCGCAACTACGGCTCTATTGCCAAAAAGTATTACGGCTATAAGCATATCTCCGTCATCGATCTGCGAAATCCAACACGCTCTGACGGCAACAATCTGCTGACGCTCATCAACCGCTATATGGACATCGCCAGAAAACAACCGGACAACCTCGCTGCCCGCGCAAAGGCGGAGAAGTACGCCAAGATTCTCGCCAAGTCCATCGTCAGCCCGGAGGGAAACTCTGACCACGGGCAGAACGCCTTCTTCTACGATGCGGCGGAGGGCTTGCTGTCTTCCACGATCTTGCTGCTTGCAGAGTTTCTGCCGCCGGACGAGGAGCACCCGGAGGAGCGACGGCACATCGTGTCGGTATTCAAGCTGGTGCAGGATCTGCTGGAGCCGGCGCGTGGTGCGCGGGGACGCTCCCGCTTCCAGCTGCTCATGGACAAGCTGCCGTCCGAGCACAAAGCACGCTGGCTGGCAGGCGCCGCGCTCAACAGCTCGGAGCAGGCCATGGCATCCGTCATGTCCACGGTGCTGTCCCGGCTCAATTCGTTTCTTGACAGTGAGCTGGAGCAGATCCTGTGCTTCGACAGTGCCATTGACGCTGAAATGTTCGCGGCGGAGAAATCCGCCATCTTCCTCATCCTGCCGGAGGAGGATCAGACGAAGAACTTTATGGCGGGCTTGATGATCCAGAACCTCTCCCGTGAGCTGTTCGCAGTAGCGGATGAGAACGGCGGCAAACTGAAAAACCGTGTTATCCTCTTTTGTGACGAGCTGGGTACCATGCCGCCCTTTGATATTTTGCCGCTTTTCAGTGCTGGACGCTCTCGCCGCCTGACGCTGGTACCCATCATCCAGTCACTGGCACAGCTGGAAAAGAACTACGGCAAAGAAGGCGCATCCATCCTGATGGACAACTGCCAGGATGTGATCTGCGGCGGCTTTGCGCCCAACAGCGAGGCGGCGGATACCTTCTCCAAAGCCCTCGGCAGCCGCACGGTGCTCTCCGGCTCTGTGAGCCGAGGGAAAAACGATCCCAGCCAGAGCCTGCAGATGATGGAACGCCCCCTGCTGACGGCAGATGAGCTCAAGTCCATCCCCAAGGGCAGCTTCATCGTGCAGAAGACCGGATGCCACCCAATGCGTACCCGCCTGCGCCTGTTCCTCGAATGGGGCATCACCTTCGAGGAGGAATACCGTGTGGAGGAACAGGTTGCTCGAAGGGTATATTATGCCGATCAGGATGCGCTGACCCGCGCCATCGTGCGGAAGTATCCGCCCAAGCTGCCGGAGCAGAAGACTACCCGCTCCGTTAAGGGCGAGGGACAGCTCCACGACACGCCCGTGCAGGAGATGGTGGTGGCGGAGGACATCGACTATGACCGTATGCCGCACAAGCGCACCCCGTATAATCTTCCCCGGCAGGAGGTGGATCGGTGAGCTACTTTGACAGCATTTATGCCGACACGCTCCTGCCGCCCAGAGCTGTATCCGTCTATATGTACCTCAAGGATCGGTCCAATCGTGCGGGAAGCTGCTGGCCCGGTATCAAGACGATAGCAAAAGACATGAAGCTCTCCCGCAGCACTGTCAAGCGGGCATTGGCAGATTTGGAGCAGCACGGCTATCTTGCCAAGCTGCCCCGGTATCGCCCCAACGGGAGCAACACCTCCAACCTCTATACGCTGAAATAAATGAAAAGTGGATCGTACAGCGCCCTGGTACGATCCACTTCATTAAGCCAAAAAACAAAAATCTCCACGCCAAGGGGTAACTATACCTGTTTGCTGAACCGAGGAGGGGTTCAATATGAGCCCACCGGAACAGCCCACTCTATCGGAGAATTAAGACAGAGAAAGAACAAGCTGCTTCTACCACAAGCGAAAACCGGACATTTATCTTCTCTGATCACATTATGTCGATTATCCCCCGGACGAGCTTCGACGGCGGTGGGCTTGTGTCCGAAATTCCTTCGCAGATGCTCCTGTATATTTCTTGAACACATGGCTGAAATAGGTGGTGTCTTCAAATCCAACCTGGTATGCCACCTCAAATATTTTCAGATGCCCTTCTTCAAGCAACTGGCAGGCATACTCGATTTTTTTACCTGTGATCGTGTCCATAACGGTCTTTCCTGTTTTCTGACGGAAAAACCGGCTGAGATAGCCAGGGCTTACATGCACGGCAGCTGCTACCCTGCCCAATGTCAATGGCTCACAGAAGTGCAAATCGATGAAGTTTTGGACATCCAACAAGAGATTCCCGCCTTCCGCAGAGAGCTCTGCGATATATCGGCAGACTGCCTGCACAAGCTGGCGCTGATGTTGGATACACTCCTGATGGAAATGCATCCGCTGAAGGTGGGTCTTCCATTCAGACCTGTCCAGTTCAACTACCTCCAGATCTGCGCCAAATTCCTCAAGGGCACTGCGGCAGGTATGCAAAACCATAAGGGCCGTATCCTTGACCTGAGCTTCCGGAGGACGTTGATGCCTCTGAACATCAAATATGCCTTCCAGAGCGATTTCAGCCTGCGGCAAGTCGGCGCTTCGAAGGGCCTTGGCGAGTGATGTGAAGTGATTGGTATGAGTCGGAGTTCTTTTGCTTTGTGTGCGGCGGAAAAAATGCAGTTCCTGCTGATCGTAAAATCGGTCCTGCAGCGCAAGTCTCGCCTGAACCAGCGCATCGGACAGCTTCTGCAAAGCGGTATCATTTTCACTGACACCAAGATAGAGAGTGCTATCAAGCAGATTTTTTGCGGTAGAGATGCAGCCGAAGCAAAAATTGCGGAGCTGGATGTCAGAGCACTTTACAAAAACAAGATGCAGTTCATGCTTTCCTTGGGGAGAGATAAACAGGCAATCCTTTGGCAGTAAGCTATAAAACAGCTTTTCAAGCCCTGTGCGCACGGCGGCAGGGTTCGCTTTTTCTTCAACATCGGTCAGATCAACAATTGCAACAGCATAGCCGGCAGTAGCAAGTCCCAGCAGGTCTGCCTGTTTCTGTATTTCGCCTTCCCGATGCAGGCTTCCGGTCATAATGGCATTAAGCACAGATGTGATCCGGCTTTCCATATCAAGATTGAAGGCTCTTTGCCGATTCAATTTCTGTTTACAGCGTTCAACGGCATCAACGATCTCATCCATGTTCCCAGTTTTAGTAATATAATCGCTAACGCCATACTGAATAGCTTGCTGGGCATAGGAAAAATCCGCAAAGGCTGTCAGCAGAATGATTTGAACCTGCAGCTGTGAGGTATGTATCCACTGTGCAAGCTCCAACCCGTCAAGAACCGGCATTTTGATGTCGGCTATCAGAATATCCGGCTGCAAGTCAATCACGGCCTGCTTTGCCTGCAAGCCATTCTCGGCAGTTCCGACAATTTGACAGTCGAGCTTCTGCCAATCAATCAATGTGCAAAGGCCCTTTCGCATCAAGATCTCGTCGTCCGCTATCAGAATTCTGTACATTGCGGCTGTCCTCCTTTGGAAGCAGAATGGTGACCGTCGTCCCGACATTCTCAAAACTGGATATGTGGATTCCGTATTTAGAGCCATACAGGTGGTGCAGCATTTTGTACACTGTATTTAACGCGATACGATTGTGCCGATTTCCCGCGGCAGGTAGGTCGAGGGGTAGAGGTATTTCTCCATTCTTCCCTTCAAAGCCAACGCCATCGTCTGCAATCACAATTTTCAAGGTTTCGGGGGCTGCACAGCTAATAGATACCTGTACTGTTCCGATACCTTCCTTTGGCTCTATTCCATGTCCGACCGCATTCTCTACCAGCATCTCGATTGTGAGTTTTGGGATGAGACAATAGAGCAGTGAATCATCCGAAACAGTAACATGGTAGGATATCTTTTCACCAAAGCGCATCTGCTGCAGTTCAATGTAGAATTTCGCATATTGCAGTTCCTGTGCTATTGTCACTTTGAGATCTCCACCGTTAGAGAGCCGCGCCTGAGTGAGCCCCGCAAAATTGGTGGCCATTTTTTGCGTGGTTGCGTTTCCCTCCATCTGTGCGGCAAGCGCGATGCTGCACAGAACATTATACATGAAATGGGGGTTTACTTGGCTTTGGAGATAACGAAGTTCGCTATCCATTGCAATGAGCTTCTTTTCGTAAACATCATTGATCAGATGATCAATGGTTTCTGTCATTGAATTGAACGCCTGACTCATGGTGGAAAATTCCTGGCAGTCGTACTGCGGGAGCTTAACGCGGAAATTCTGCTGTGCAACCTGTTGAAGCTGAAGCGTCATTTCCTGAAGCGGTTGCAATCGCCGCATAACAGCGAAAAACATGATACCAGCAACAATAAGCAGAAGGATAGCACAGCCGATGAGATAGGGCGCAGCTACCTGATATAGCAACCGCAGTATCTGTATCGAGGGTACGCCGATGGTACAAAGCAGCCCCATGCCCGGTGTTTCGCTGAATAGAAGGTAGCTGCTGTTTCCGATTTTGCGGACATAGGTGGAATCATGGCTGGCATCAAACAGTGAGGATTGCTCTTCGGGGCGAAGGTTAAGTGTGCTTTCTGAAAAAACCGTATTTCCGTCCTTATCAAACAAATACCAAAAAGCATCCCGGTAATCAGAGATTTTACTCATTATCGATGTAACAGCCGCCTGGTTGACCACGAAAATCACAGTGCCAATGGGATCCGTCCACCTGTCGTAGGCAGTGTAAATAATGTGGATATAAGGACCTTCTGCCGTACACTGAACATCTTTTCCACATTCCCGAAAGGCATTATATCTCATCAAATTCTCTTCATCCAGCCGAGCCTGTTCGCTTACACGATGCTCGTGGTAAGAAACAACATCAAAGTTCATTTCCCTATCTATGAAGTACACCATCTCCACAAAGGGGAGGCCGGGGGCAACGATGTTTTTGTCCGAATAAATGTCAATCAGGTTTTGGAATTGCTCACTTCTGCTTTCTGAACCCGCTTCCGCCATTGCAGTACTCTTGCATATCCGAAGCAGCATATCCTCCAACATTTGCGTCTTTGTGGAAAGGCTTTGGCTTACTGCGTGCATGGCAAACTGGGCCTCCCGATTCACAAAGGACCCCATGACATTGATGACCAGCAGCACCAAAATCAGCAGACTGATCAGCAGCGTTACCAGAACGGAATTAACATTCAGCCAAATCAATTGGCCCCGCAGCGAAGGGGTGCGTATCCACTTCTCGTATAGATCCCGCATGAAAAATACCCCCTTCACTTGCTTTTTTGGTGTGTCTACTGTTATTATAACAGTAAAAGAAACTTTGGACAAGGAGCTGATCATCCATGAAAAAAGTGCTTTTGATGTGCCTTACAGTGCTCTGTGTTTTTCTGATATTGCCTGGTTGCTCTGCTGAACCGGAGAAGGAAACGGTATCTATCAGCTTTATGCATGGTTGGGGCGGGAGCAGCGCCGATCATATTGGAATGCGCGAGCTGTTTTCGGCTTTTGAGAAAGCAAACCCTGATATTCATATCGCCTATGACACATCGCCAGATTTGGGGATTGTTATGGAAAAGGCTGCGGATATGCTTGCGGTGGATAAAACGCCGAACATCATCAGCACCAACGGGAATGTGCAGTATGTTTCAAGTGCAAAGAAGAAGGGCGTAGCCTTGGATCTGATGCCATATCTACAGGAGGATGCGGCATTTGCATCGAACATAAGTCCGCAGATTCTGGAGGCACTTCAGGAGCCGGACGGTGCGCTTTACACGCTTCCGGATGCAGTGGAATACATCGGATACTGGTATAACGCCTCGCTATTCAAACAGGCGGGGATCACAGACACAGGAACGCCGGAAGGGAGCGTAATTCTCCCAAAGACATGGGAGGAATTCTGGGCGGCATGCGATGCGTTAGCGGAGATCTCCCCGCAGACAGGCGCGGTGCCAATTCAGCTGCAGGTGAGTCAAATGGGGTTCTTTTTGGGGGCACGGCTGGCCGCCGTGTCGGAGAATTCTTTGGCCTTCATGCAGAAAGAAACCGCTATGTGTGACAGAGAGGATGCGGAGATCGCAGTATCAGAACTGATCCGCGCACTTTCCTACGATACACAGGGCGGGACAGCTCTGGACATCAGGCAGAACTTCTTCAATGGGGAAAGTGCGATCTATATTGATGGCGTCTGGGCCAATACGGACCTTGTAGGAACAACGACACAGCAGGAAATCCGCTACGCTGCGTTCCCCGGAAGACAAGGAGAAACAATCTCCTACGCCAACCCCGCTACCGGCTACGTCATTAGTAATGTTGGTTCTCCAAAGCAGATTGATGCTTGTGTGCGCTTTCTGAAATACATGCTTAGTGAAGATGTTCAGGAGCAGATGGTTACAAAGACGCATCAGGCACCAAGTAATCCGAAGATTGAAGACGCATGGATTCGTGAAAGAGTGCCTATCCTGGCAGATGCCGTACAAGTCTGCCAGAAGGCAGATCAGCAAATACTAACGCTATACTCCGTCCTTCCAGTCAAGTCCTTTGCCAATCTTGAACAAAGGCTGGAGGAACTGCTGCGAGACAAGTCCGTGCAGCAATCTATTGTAGCTATCATAACAGATTCTGATTAGGGGCACGCCAAAAGGTTAAAAAAACACAATAACATCAGTATATTACATCTCAACCGCTGAATGGCGCCGGGAAATTGTGCAAACCACACAATTTTTCGGCGCCATTCTTTTGATTAGGTGTGTAAAACTCAATGTTTCGGCAAAAAGTTTTATGGTATCCTGCCTCACTATCAGATAAACTGAAGGTGCTTAATAAGACCTAAGGGTCTATTCAGCTACATCTATTAACCATCAATATCAAAATGGAGGAATGGACTATGAAAAAGATACTTGCACTTCTTCTGACACTTCTTCTGATTCTCGGCACATTTGCCGGATGCGGCAAGACGGAGAAACCTGGGGACGATAAGGAAAAAGATTCCGAGAAGGCCACTATCACTTTTGTCCACGGTTACTATCACGATGAGTCCGAGTGGCCTGCTGCCGCACAGATGAGGCAGATTTATCAGGATTTTGCGGATATGCACAAGGACGAGTTCACCTTTGTTGCAGTTCCTGATGAGTCCGGCGCAGAGGGCATCTACAATACGGCGCTCAACGACATCAGCGGCGGCAAATTCTATGATATTGCCGACTTTGGCGGTTGGGACATCGTGCCCGTCGCAAGTGCCGCTGGTCTGATCCTTGACTTGAAGCCCTACCTTGATGCGGATGCCAATTTCAAGGCTGGTGCCGGTGTTTGCTATGATCAGAACTTGACTGCAGACGGCAAGATCTATTCCGTCCGTGAGCAGATCGAAGCTGTCGGTTTCTGGTACAACGAGGCACTGTTTAAGCAGGCCGGTGCAAAGGTTCCTGCCGAATGGAATACTTGGGCGGACTTTGAAGATGCGGTTAAGCTGCTGGTTGACGCTGGTATCACTCCGTTCGGATTGAACGCCGGCTGGCCCACCAACATTCTGACCGCAGGCCGCTTCCAGGCAGATGCCGCTACTCGCGCTTTCTATGCGAAGGGCGCGGATGTTATGTCCTTTGATGACCCTGCCTTCCGCGAGGTCATGACTTTCATGCAGGAAAAGGTTCTCCAGCAGATCGACTCCGCTAACTTCGGCCCCGGCGGTGACGACGACGAGCAGTATCGCACCGATTTCTTTGATGGCAAGACGGCAATGCTCTTTAACGGCGTTTGGGATGCTGGCGGAAGTGTGGGCTGCATGGCCGGTGCGGAGAACATCAAGCCCGCCAACTTCCCGACAAATGAGTCCGGCAAGCGCGCATCTCTCATGTCTGGCGGCACAGGCCTTGTCGTTTCAAGCGGTCTGACCGAGGCGCAGACGGCGGCCTGCATTGAGTTCATCAAGTACATGACGAGTGAAGAAATCGCAAACAAGATCATCTCTTATGGTATCGGCATGGCTCCCAACACCAAGGTAAACTATATGACACTGATCGACAAGGTCGATGCTCCCGAAGCAAAGCTTCTGGTTTCTGCGTGCCAGCTGTGCATGGAGGCTGACTATCAGGCCCTTGGTCTCGGCAACCAGTTTGGTGACTTCGAAGGCGAAATTCAGGCCAAGTATGCTGGCTTGAAGGATGGCTCGAAGACAGTAGACAATGTAGTGAGCGAGCTTGATACTGTTATCGCAGCGAGCTGATTGTAAATGGTTACGAGAGAAGGGGGCGCAATGTCCCCTTCTCTTTTTAGAAAGCGGAGAAAGGATAATACATCATGAAGGCGGGAGTTAAGATCAATAGCGTTTTCTCAGGGGCGAGAACGTATAGAAAGCGAGGGTTTATTCTGGCCTTCCTTGCCCCTTGTACGGCTTTATTTTTAGTTGTCTATGCATACCCCCTAATCACGATATTCTTGACATCCTTCTGCTCGTGGAACTATGCAAACTTCACAGCCCCGGAGTTCCTTGGTTGGGAGCATTTCTTTGATAACTATATAAAGATGTTTTGTTATGACGCAAACTTTAAGATGGCACTGGCCAACTCTCTAAAGTGGGTCGCATTGACACTGCTGATCCAGGTCCCGTTTACGATCCTTGTGGCGTTGACCTTGTCCAAAAAAATGCGTGGTTGGCGGTTCACGCGCAATATGTTCCTGATTCCAAACATTATTTCCACTGCAGCCATCGGCCTTATTTTCCTAAATCTCTACAGTCCGGCACGTGGCATTGTTACAGAATTGTGCAACAGAATCTGGCCCGGATCGGATGTAAGTGTTTTATCAAATCCAACCTATGCCTTCTGGGGGATTACCTTTACCTTCATTCTCTTCGGCGGCGCAAACTGTCTTTTGCTTCTGACGCAGATATTCTCCATTGACCCCGGAATTTATGAGGCTGCCCGCATCGAAGGTGCGTCTGAATGGCAAATCGACCGGCACATTACGTTGCCTTTGCTGCGCCCGATGATTGGAACGATTTCGGTAATGGCGGCAAATTACGGCTTGCTTCTTTACAATGAGATCGCACTCATCACCTCTGGTGGACCCGATAACGCTACCTATTCACTGAGTTATTATATTTACAAAACTTCTCTCGGCAGTACAAAGTTGAATTTTGCGCGTGGTAATACCGCAGGTGTAATCCAGTTCATTCTTGGAATTGTGATTGTCTGCCTTATCAACCGTGCGTTCCGTTCGGATACATCGGATTAAAGGGGGACTTGGTCATGAAACAGGATAACGCATTCTCGCTTCCCGCAAAACTGCTGCGGTATCTCTTAATGGCTTTTGTGCTGGTGATTTCCCTGTATCCAATTCTCTGGGTTTTCCTGAATTCTTTTAAGCGGACACCCGGCGGCTTGGGTCTTCCTGATGAATGGGTCTTTGACGGATACATCACCATATTCACAAAGCTCAATATCGGTCAGTATTTTCTGAACAGCCTGATCGTTACGGTAATATCTACGGCAATCAGCGTCTTTGTGGTTTCTCTTGCGGCTTATGTGTCCGCAAGGATCTCCTTCAAAGGGAAAAACCTCGTTACGCTGATGTTTGCTTCCACCTTATTCATCCCCTCGATTTCCATCAGCTTTCCTATCTATCGCCTCCTATCTGATCTTGGGCTCAAGGACACATTGACGGGAATCATTTTTGTGTACTCCAGCCTTGGTATCGCTGTGACCTTCTTTATTCTTCGCAGCTATTTCCTTACCATCCCGAAGGAGATGGAGGAAGCCGCTATGATGGACGGCTGCGGCTATGTCGGCACGTATTTCAGAATCATCGTCCCCATTGCAAAGCCAGGGCTTGCAACGGCGGCTATTATGGCGTTTCTGAATAACTGGAACGAATATTACTTTGCATCCATTCTGCTCAAGTCGAAGGAAAATATGACGCTTCCCGCATTACTTGGACAGTTTACAACGGCATATTCCAAAAACCTGAACGGTATGTTCTCGGCAATCATCTTAATTGTTCTTCCCACCATCATTATATTCTGCCTGTTGTCAGAGACCTTCGTTAAATCGCTGACGGCAGGAGCCGTGAAAGGATAGTCAATATGACAGAAAGAAAAAAACGGACACAGTGGTTTCAGTCCGCCCGGTTTGGGATGTTTCTGCATTGGGGACTTTATGCGATCCCCGGTCGCGGCGAATGGTATATGAGTGAGGCTCGAATTCCCGCAGAGCAGTATGAGCACTATATGCAGGAGTTTACGGCAAACGCTTATGACCCGAAGGACTGGGCCCGGCGTGCAAAGCGGGCTGGGATGCAATATGTGGTGCTGACTGCAAAACACCATGACGGCTTTTGCCTGTTTGACTCCCGTCTGACCGAATACAAGAGCACGAATGCACCCTGCGGACGCGATTTGGTGCGTGAGTTTGTGGATGCTGTCCGTGCCGAAGGGCTTCGTGTAGGCCTCTACTACTCGTTGATTGACTGGCATCATCCGGATTTCCCGAAGTTCAGCGACATGAATCATCCAATGCGCGGTAATCCGGCTTATCAGGATGAGAAAATCGACTTTGACCGCTACCTTGCCTATATGCATGGGCAGATCGAGGAGTTGGTCACCAATTACGGCAAGATCGACATCCTTTGGTTCGATTATGCGTATGACGAGCTGCGTGGCGAGACATGGAAGGCCACAGAGTTAATACAAATGGTTCGCCGCCATCAGCCCGATGTTGTCATTGATAATCGATTGGAAACAAGCGGCGAAGGGTTTGGCAGTCTTGTCACGGAGCATCCGGCGTATTACAGCGGCGATTTCGTCAGCCCAGAGCAGATCCTGCCGCCAGAGGGCATTCGTAATGTCAGGGGTGAGCGCGTTCCTTGGGAGCTATGCACGACCATGAACAATAATTGGGGCTACAACCCCTATGATACAGACTACAAGCCGGCTTCCATGCTCATCCGAAAGCTGGTTGAGTGTGTCAGCAAGGGCGGCAACATGATCCTTAATGTCGGGCCGGACGCTAATGGCAGATTCAATGCCGAAAGCTGTCGGCTGCTGGAGGAAATCGGTGCGTGGCTGACAGTCAACGGCGACAGCGTCTACGGTTGCGGCAGCGCCGAACTTCCAAAGCCGGACTGGGGCTGGTACACAAAAAAGGATGGTCACATCTACGCGCATATTCTGGACAACCCTATCGGTCCGCTGGCTTTGACCGGACTTGCCCCGGAGCGTGTCAACTCGGTGCGGCGTCTTGCGGACGGCAGTGAGGTGCTGCGTGGAGAGAGCTGGATCACAAACGCTTACGAAAACATTGCGTTTGTCACACTCGGCACGATCCCGCACTTCACCTATCTGCTGCCCGATCCGATTGACACCGTGCTGGAAATTAAATATGAGGAGAGTCGCCTATGAAACCAATTACCGCAATCGTGCTGGGAGCTGGGCAGCGGGGAGCAAATGTGTATGCTGCCTATGCGCTGAATTTCCCAAATGAATTAAAAATTGTCGGCGTGGCTGAGCCGCGTGCAGATCGGCGTGCCGCATTCGCTGCGGATCACGGCATTCCTGAAAGCCATTGCTTTGAAAGTTGGGAGGGCGCTCTTGAGTGCGAGAAGTTCGCAGACTGTGTATTTGTCTGCACGCAGGACCGGATGCACTACGAGCCGGTTCTGCAAGCCTTGGATATGGGCTATGATGTGCTTTGTGAAAAGCCGATGAGTTATGACCGTGCGGAGCTCATCGCAATGGGCGAAAAGGCGCGGCAGACAGGCCGGATGCTTTCCATCTGTCACGTACTGCGCTATTCCCCCTTTTTTGTGAAGCTCAAGGAGTTGATTGAAAGCGGCGCAATCGGCCAACTCGTATCCATTCAGCATATCGAAAGCGTTGGTTATTGGCATATGGCGCACAGCTTTGTACGTGGGAACTGGAATCGCAGCGAGGACAGCTGCCCGATGATTCTGGCAAAGTGCTGCCACGACACAGATATTCTGACATGGCTGATCGGAAGCTCATGCAAGGCGGTCAGCAGCTTTGGTTCCCTTGCACACTTCAACGCCGCGCACAAGCCGTCAGGTGCGCCGCCATACTGTCTGGACGGGTGTACGCATCGGGACGACTGCCCTTACTATGCGCCCCGGTTCTATTTGGAGCACCCGAGGGCTGTGTCTGACGGCTTTGTTTCCGTGGTCAGCCTTGATCCCTCACACGAGGCCGTGTTGAACGCTTTGCAGCGCGGGCCGTATGGCCGGTGTGTCTACCAGTGCGATAACGATGTGGTGGACAACCAAGTCGTAAATCTGCTGTATGAAAACGGCGTCAGTGCCGCCATGACGATGTGCGCCTTTACCGAGCATTGTGAGCGTATCATCAATGTTATGGGAAGTCACGGTCAGATTCAGGGGAATATGGAGTCATCCACGCTGGAGATCAGCGATTTCGCCACCGGCAATCGAACAACGCTGCATGTGCATACACCTGCAGGCGGACATAGCGGCAGCGACGCCGCCATGATGAGAGACTTCCTGCAGGCACTGCACAGTGGAGGAGGAAGCAAAACCAGCGCGGATGCTTCGGTGGAGAGTCACTTGATTGCGCTGGCCGCAGAGGAGAGCCGCCTAAATGGCGGAAAGGCCATTAACATGAATGAATGGAGGACAAAAAAGTGAGTATTTTGAAGAACGCGGTACGTCCGCAGCACATCCCGACCTATGACGGTTCAAATCAGTCTACGCATCCTTCGGTGCTGCGCTTTGACGCTCCTTGGCATGGATACCTGTACTGGATGGCAATGACACCATACCCCTACAACAACGATGGGCTGGAGGATCCTTCTGTCCTGGTTTCCAACGATGCAGAAACATGGAGCGTCCCTGCAGGACTGACGAATCCGCTGACCCCCGCGCCAAAGCCCGGTCATAACTGTGATGTGGAGCTTGTCTATAATAAGGATTGCGATGAATTGTGGCTCTATTATGTGGAGGCGGACGATATTGTACAGTCGTGGGTCAAGCTCATGCGCTCTGCAGACGGCGTTCACTGGACAAAGCCAGAGATTGTGCTCCATGATCCCGTTCAAAAATACAGCATCCTTTCCCCTTGCATCCAACGTATGCAGGATGGCGAATGGCGGATGTGGTATGTGGACACTGGCAACACCGGCTATCAGAATCAGGCAAACAAGGTGCGCGTTCGTACCTCAAAGGACGGCCTCTGCTGGAGCGAGGAAGAAACCTGTGAGGATCTCCTTCAGCCGGGCTACCAGATCTGGCACCTGACCATTTGGCGTGATCCGGAAGACGATTCTCTGCACGCCATTTATCCGGCTTATCCAAACGGGACAAACTGTGACTACTGCAAACTATTCTACGCAGTCAAGAAGGCGGGGCAGACTTGGAAGACCTTCCCGAATCCTCTGATGGAGCAAGGCGAAGAAGGAAGCTGGGACGATTTTTGCCTGTATCGAACCGCATTTCTGCTGGATCAAGGAAAGGATACTCTCCGTGTTTGGTATGGCGGGAAGCGAAAAGCCGATGCCGCATGGGGCATTGGGTATACCGAAGGTCGGTATAGCGTGATTTGTACTGCTCTGGAGAAATAAGCGGACTGTTTATGCGCCGTTTCGTCCGAGCCAATATCTGTTCCTCAAAGGAGGGCTGTATGAAAAATCCAACTCTTGTTATTTTGGCAGCCGGCATGGGCAGCCGCTTCGGCGGTCTCAAGCAGATCGAGCCAGTCGATCCTGGAGGCCATCTCATCATAGATTTTTCCCTGTTTGACGCATGGCGCGCCGGCTTTCGTAATGTGGTCTTTATCATCACCCATGAGATGGAACAGGAGTTTCGTAAGTGCATTGGAGATCGAATGGCGCGGTTCTTTCATGTCTCCTATGCTTACCAGGAGCTTGACCGGCTCCCGGAAGGGGTTTCCGTTCCTGCCGAGCGCACAAAGCCGTGGGGGACTGGACATGCGCTGGCTTGCTGCCGCGGTGTGATAAACGGACCGTTTGCCGTCATTAACGCGGACGATTTTTATGGCCGCACGGCTTTCACCGAAATATTTGATTTTTTGGCAAAGCAGACCGATGAGAGCAAATATGCGATGGTTGGGTACCTCCTGAAGAACACTGTGACGGAATTCGGCTCGGTTGCGCGTGGCGTGTGCCAAACCGAAAACGGCCTGCTCACAGGGATTACCGAGCGCACGAAGATCTTCAAAAAGGGAGCAGATGCCGAATACACGGAAGACGGCAACCACTTCATCACGCTGCCTGGTGACACGGTCGTTTCAATGAATCTGTGGGGCTTCTCCGCTAAAATTTTGGATGAGCTTTGGTTTCGTATGGGTGCGTTTCTGCGCGAGGCGATAAAAACAGATCCGCTCAAGTGCGAGTACTTCCTTCCGTTTGTTGTCAACGAGCAGCTTTCAGACAAGTCCGCAAGCGTACAGGTTCTTCCCTGCGAGGAGATCTGGTACGGTGTGACTTACCGTGAAGATTTGGACTCCGTCAAGCAGGCTGTTGCGAAAATGAAAGCCGACGGAGTCTACACGGAGGAACTATGGAAATGAACACAAACCTACTTGATGTGCTGCGTGGCTTCCGGCTGGACGCTGAACCGGTTTCCTGCGAGCCGTATGGCTGCGGGCACATCAATGTCACCTATTTGGCTGTCACGGCGAGCGGACGCCGCTACATCCTGCAAAGGATCAACCATCACACATTCCGCGACATCCCCGGCCTGATGGAGAACATCACCGCAGTCACCGAGTTCCTGCGCGCAAAAGCAAATGACCCGCGCAGCGTTTTGACATTGGTAAAGACACATGACGGAGCGAGCTTTCTTCACACGCAGGACGCATACTGGCGTGTATACGACTTCGTTGAGGACACCATATGCCTTCAGCTGCCGGAAACAGATGAGGACTTCTACCAGAGCGCCATCGGGTTTGGCACATTTCAGCAAATGCTGTCAGACTTTCCAGCGGAAAGGCTGCATGAGACGATCCCCAATTTCCACAATACGCCTGACCGATATCGTGCTTTTCTTGAAGTTTTGGAGCGCGACGCTTTGCACCGTGCGGCGCTGGTTCAGCAGGAAATTGAATTTGCGCTTGCCAGACAGTCGGAAATGGGGGTACTGCAGAGTGCGCTGAGTTCCGGGGAACTTCCATTGCGCGTAACGCATAACGACACCAAACTCAATAATGTTCTGTTGGATGCAAAAACGAGAAAAGCCTGCTGTGTGATTGACCTTGATACCGTGATGCCGGGAACCAGTGTTTATGACTTTGGCGATTCCATTCGCTTTGGTGCGGCAACTGCTGTCGAGGATGAGAAGGATGTATCTAAAATGGAGGTCAGCCTGGAACGATTCAGGGTGTTTACCCGCGGCTACACGCGCTCCTGTCCCAATCTGACAAAAAGTGAGATTGATTGCCTTGCCATTGGAGCAAAGACCATGACGATGGAGTGCGGAGTTCGCTTCTTGACGGACTATCTGGACGGAGATCGCTATTTTGCTACCCATCGAGAAGGGCAGAATTTAGATCGCGCCCGCACACAATTCAAACTTGTCGCCGACATGGAAAAGAAGTGGGATGCGATGCAGAAAATCGTGAAGGAGGAAGCAAAATGAATGTTCTTGTAACGGGCGGTGCCGGATACATAGGCAGTCACACCTGCGTGGAGCTGATCGAGGCAGGGTTTACTCCCATCGCAGTTGACAACTTTGTCAACTCCAGTGCGGAAAGCCTGCGCCGTGTCGGTGAAATAACAGGACAAAATGTGACTTTGATCGAAGGGGATATTCGTGATGAATATCTGTTGAATGAGATTTTTGAAAGCTGTGAGATAGCTTGTGTCATTCATTTCGCGGGCCTCAAGGCAGTCGGAGAATCTGTCATGAAGCCGCTTGATTACTATCAGAACAATTTGGATGCAACCTTGGAGTTGTGCAGCGCTATGTCAAGGCACAAGGTCAAGCGCATTATTTTCTCATCCTCCGCCACTGTCTATTCAGGCGACAACGAGATGCCCCTGCGTGAGACCTCAAAAACCGGGAACTGCACAAACCCTTATGGTTGGACAAAATTCATGTGCGAACAGATCCTGCGCGATATGGCAAAGGCCGACCCAGAGTGGTCGGTTGTGAATCTGCGCTACTTCAATCCGGTCGGCGCACATGAAAGCGGGAAGATCGGTGAGCATCCCAACGGCATTCCGAATAACCTCATGCCCTATATTTCACAGACAGCCATCGGAAAGCGTGACCACCTGAATGTGTTCGGAAACGACTACCCCACGCCGGACGGTACCGGTGTGCGCGACTATATCCACGTGGTCGACTTGGCAAAGGGACATGTTGCCGCCATCCAGTATCTATTGCAGCACAACGGGGAAAGCGTCTTTAACCTTGGTACAGGTCACGGCTATAGTGTGTTGGATATGGTGCATGCCTTTGAAGAAGCCAATGATGTGGTTGTCCCATATCAGATTGCAGCGCGCCGACAGGGGGATCTGCCCATCTGCTATGCAGATACCTCAAAGAGCACAGAGCTTCTCGGATGGAAAGCGGAGAAATCTCTAATCGATATGTGCCGCGACACATGGAATTGGCAAAAGCAGAATCCTGACGGATACGGAGGATAAAATGTTGCATGTAAATTTCATTCAGGTGAAAGATTCCGAAGATATGGGGAAGGCTGCCGCTGATGAATTCGAAGCTGTTATTCGGGCAAAGCCCTCCTGTGTGATAGGTCTCGCCACCGGTTCTACTCCTATTCCGCTGTACCGTGAGCTTATTCTCCGTGAACGGGCGGGGCTCATTGACTTCAGCCGGGTTCGGTCGGTAAATCTGGATGAATATAAGGGGCTTGCTCCCGACCATCCGCAAAGCTATCGCCGTTTCATGCAGGAAAAGTTGTTTGACCATATCAATATTAAACCGGAAAACACCATTGTTCCCGATGGCCTTGCAGAAGTCATTCCAACCATGTGCGAGCAATACGAACGCAAACTGGAGGACTGGGGCGGCATTGATATTCAGCTTCTTGGCCTCGGTCATGACGGGCATATCGGATTCAATGAGCCTTGCGACCATTTCCCTGCTGCGACCCACGAAGTTCGGCTCACAGATATGACTCGCGAGGCAAATAAGCGGTTTTTTGCATCAATCAACGACGTCCCCACATCTGCCATCACAATGGGCATCGGCACGATCATGACAGCGAAGAAAATCGTCATGCTTGTTGCAGGCAAGGATAAGGCAGATATCCTCTTCCGCACATTTTGGGGACCTGTAACACCGCAGATTCCCGGCTCTATTCTGCAATTCCATCCAAATGTCACAGTTATTTGTGACATGGACGCCTCTGCCTCTCTGCCCCTGTGAATGAAAGGAGACTGCCATGAACTACCTTGGCATCGATTATTCTGTAAAAAATATGCCCCTATTAGATAATGCTTTTATTCCCTTCGGTGTTTGGGCAGAAGCATATCTGAAAGAGGCAGTATATCCCTTCAAAATCGCCATAGAAAGAGAAAACGGCTTTGTCTCTGTGTTTGAGACAAAGCTGCGCAGCGATGCGTTTGCAGCAGCAAATTACCGCTACGCTGAAAGATTTGTCAAAATGCTTTTATGGAGCGTTGGCGGCTGGCGCCTTTACCTGTGTGGCGATGACACAATTGCAAGGCGTTTACAAGCGGAATACTGTGCGGGAGGTCGCCGCCATTTTGACATCAGCTTTATGCAGGATGTCTACGAACGCCCCTTCGAGGTAGTGGTTTGCGAAGAAGCTGCCTTCCCGCAGACCAATGAGCAGGCAAAAAAAGTGGGAGGGCATATAAATGGCTGCCGCATTGGTTTCGATGCAGGTGGTTCTGACCGCAAGGTTTCTGCGGTCATTGACGGCAGGACAGTCTACTCAGAGGAGGTTGTGTGGCATCCGAAAACAAGTGAAGATCCTCAATATCAATATGAGGGGATCGTGAGTGCGCTTAAGACGGCAGCGTCGAAAATGCCGCGGGTGGACGGTATTGGCGTGTCCTCCGCAGGCGTCTTTGTCGGAAACGCCCCTATGGTATCCTCCATCTTCATCAAGGTTCCTCGCAGCTGCAGGGATGAGGTAAAAACCATCTATGATCGCGCGGCAAAGGAGATCGGAGATGTCCCCATTGTTGTTGCTAATGACGGAGATGTATCCGCCCTTGCGGGAGCTATGAGTCTTGGAGCAGGCTCTATTATGGGGCTTGCGATGGGAACGAGTGAAGCTGTCGGATATGTAAATGCAGAGGGAAATCTGCTTGGATGGTTTAATGAGTTGGCCTTTGCTCCGGTGGATTTGAACGAGTGCGCCATGCGTGACGAGTGGTCCGGAGATATCGGGGTCGGATGCAAATACTTTTCTCAAGATGCTGTGATAAAGCTGGCGCCCGCGGCAGGAATCGCACTTTCTGAGAATCTTTCTCCTGCTGAGAAACTCAAGGAGGTTCAGAAGCTGACGGAACAGGAAGTTCCATTTGCGTGCGATATCTTCCGTTCAATTGGCGTGTATCTGGCGCACACTCTAAGCCTCTATGCAATGATTTATGATCTCCGCACACTGCTGGTGCTTGGGCGTGTGGCGTCTGGCATCGGAGGGAATTTAATTATAGAAGAATGTCAGCGGGTATTGGAGGAAGAATTCCCTGAACTGTGCAGGAAGCTTCGAGTTATGCTGCCGGATGAAAAATTCCGGCGTGTGGGGCAGTCAATGGCAGCGGCAAGCCTGCCGGAGGTGTGAAATGATATTTCATAATGCCCATATCTTTGTTGACGGTTCTTTCCGTCACGGCGCATTTCGGGTAGAGAATGGTAAGTTCGCTGAAATGATAGAATCCACCCATACAGTTGTCGGCGGTATCGACTTGTCAAATCAGTGGGTAATACCGGGGCTTGTGGATATACATACCCACGGAAATTCCGGCGCGGACTTCTCGGACGGTGATTATGATGGGCTAATCAGAATGGCTCGTTATCTGGCGCAAAGCGGTGTGACCAGCTTCGCACCGACCTCCATGACGCTGCCGTATCATGTGCTGGAAATGGCATTCAAAAACGCCGTTTGGCTCAAAAACGAGAAGCCGAGAGAGTGCGCCAATTTAGTTGGAATACAAATGGAAGGGCCGTTTTTTTCAGAAAAGAAAAAAGGAGCGCAGAACAGTTCATACCTGAAACTGCCGGATATAGAGGCATTTCAGAAACTATATGATAGCTCCAAGGGGCTTATTAGGATTGTCGATGTAGCTGCGGAATTGTCTGGAGCCGAAACTTTCACAAAGTATGCGGCCACGCTCTGCAAAGTAGCTATCGCACATACTGACTGCACCTATGATGAGGCCAAAGGCATCTTCGATGCAGGAGCATCCCATCTGACACACCTGTTTAACGCCATGCCGGGTATCCACCATCGAAAGCCCGGACCCATAGGAGCAGGAAGTGAGCGTAAGGGTGTGACTGCCGAACTGATCTGTGATGGGTTGCACGTCCATCCCAGCGCCATTCGCATGGCATTTAAGCTGTTCCCCGGAAGGGTATGTTTAATTTCTGATGCTCTCCGCTGCTGCGGTATGCCGGATGGCAAATATACCCTTGGTGGGCAGGAGGTCTTTTTGAAAAACGGTGTCGCCCGCCTCGCAGATGGCACCATCGCGGGATCAGCGACAAATCTCTACGACTGTATGAAAAAGGCCGTGGAGTTTGGCATACCGAGGGAGCAGGCTGTTATGTCAGCGACAATCATTCCAGCTGCAGTGGTCGGCTGTGCGGATAAGGTTGGTTCGATTGCCGCTGGGAAAAATGCGGACTTTGTTGTTTGTGACGAGCAATTAAACCCGAAATCGGTGTATCTGAACGGGGTTCTACTGAAAAAGCCTTCCGAACTGTCGTTTGATTCGTAAAAGGGGTGAAAAAGCCTTGGAAATATCGGAGATGGCAGCCAATATAAATCGGCCTGTATTTGAAAATGAACTGACTCAGGTATACGGTTCGAACAGGTTAGAAAGCGCAAAAAGCCGCTGCACAGAGATGACGGAGGGCTTCCGCCACGCCTTTGGCTATCCGGCGCAGGCGCTGTTCAGCGCGCCGGGCCGCACAGAGCTGGGCGGCAACCACACCGATCACCAGCGGGGCTGCGTTTTGGCCGCCGCCGTGGATCTGGACATTCTGGCGGCGTCAGCCGTCACCGACAGCGGTGTTATCCGCGTGCTGTCCCAGGGCTATCCCATGACGGAGGTATCCCTCCGGGAGCTGACTCCGCAGGAGGGGGAGAAAAACACCTCGGCGGCGCTGATCCGGGGCGTGGCGTCCCGGATGCAGGAGATGGGCTGTGCCCTGCGGGGCAGGGGTCTGGACGTGTATATGACCTCCACCGTCCCCAAGGGCAGCGGCCTCAGCTCCTCCGCCGCCTTCGAGGTACTGCTGGGGACGATGCTCAATGAGCTGCTCTGGGAGCGGCATTGTACCCCTGTGGAGCTGGCGCAGATCGGCCAGTACGCGGAAAACGTGTTCTTCGGAAAGCCCTGCGGCCTGATGGATCAGACCGCCTCCTCCGTGGGCGGCGTGGTGGCCATCGACTTCGCGGATACAGCCCACCCGGCGGTGGAGCGGCTGGACATGGATCTCCACGCCTGCGGCTATGCCCTGTGTATTCTGGACTCCGGCGCGGGACACGAGGATCTGACCGGTGAGTACAGCGCCATCACCGAGGAGCTGCGGGCGGTCTGCCGCGTGTTCGGCAAAGAGGTGCTGCGGGAGGTGCCGGAGGAGGCCTTCCTTGCGGAGCTGCCCCAGGTCAGAAAGGCGGCGGGGGATCGGGCGGTAAACCGCGCCTTCCACTTCTACGGCGAGAACCGCCGCGTGCGGGAGGAGGTACAGGCGCTCCGCAGCGGCGATTTCCAATGGTTTCTCGCGCTGGTGCGGGAGTCGGGGCGCTCCTCCGCCATGTATTTGCAGAATATCATTCCCACCGGCAGCACGGCGGCGCAGGAGCTGATGGTGACCATCGCCCTGTGCGAGCGTATGCTGGAGGGGCGGGGCGCCGTCCGTGTCCACGGCGGCGGCTTTGGCGGCACAGCGCAGGCATTCGTGCCGCTGGATATGCTGGACGGCTTCCGCGACAGGGTGGAAGCCTCGCTGGGACGGGGCTGCTGCCACGTGGTGCGCATCCGGCCGGCCGGCGGCATCCGGCTGGGATAGGAGGTGCGTCATGTGCTATCAGGCCATTGAAGATCTGCTGGGCTACGCCCTGCGCACAGGGCTTATAGAGGAATGTGACCGCACATGGGCCTCCAATGCCCTGCTACAAGCGATGAAGCTGGAATCCTGGGAAGCTCCGCAGACGGTGCGGGAGTGGCCCTTGGAGGACATATTGGTGGAACTGCTGGACGACGCGGCGGCGCGGGGCGTCATACAGAACGACACCACCAGCCGCGACCTGTTCGATACCGAGCTGATGGGCATACTGACGCCCCGCCCCGCTCAGGTCATCAGTGAATTCCGGCGACGGTATCAGACCGACCCGAAGGAGGCCACAGACTGGTTCTACCGCTTCTGTCAGGACACGGACTACATCCGCCGTTACCGCGTTGCGCGGGACAGAAAGTGGAAGGCCGCCACCCCCTACGGGGAGCTGGATATCACCATCAACCTCTCCAAGCCGGAGAAGGACCCCAAGGCCATCGCTGCGGCCAAAGCAGCGCCCCAGCGGGGCTACCCGAAGTGCCTGCTGTGCAGGGAGAACGAGGGCTACGCCGGGCGGCTGGGGCATCCCGCACGGCAGAATCTGCGGCTCATACCCGTCACCCTCCAAAAGGAGCAGTGGTTTTTCCAATACAGTCCCTATGTCTACTACAACGAGCACTGCATCGTTCTGAACGGGCGGCACGCCCCCATGAAGATCGACGGGGCGACCTTCCGCCGGCTGTTGGACTTCATCAGGCAATTCCCCCACTATTTTGTGGGCAGCAACGCCGATCTCCCCATCGTGGGCGGCTCTATTCTCAGCCACGACCATTTCCAGGGTGGCCGCCATGCTTTTGCCATGGAAAAAGCCCCTGTGGAGCAGCATGTCACCTTCCGGGGCTTCGAGGATGTGGAGGCCGGCATCGTCAAGTGGCCCATGTCTGTGATCCGTCTCCGCTGCGGGGACGACCGGCGTCTGGTGGAGCTGGCGGAGCGCATCCTCACCGCGTGGCGGGGCTACACGGACGAGGCGGCCTTTGTGTTCGCGGAGACCGACGGCGAGCCCCACAATACCATCACCCCCATCGCCCGGATGCGGAAAGGGCAGTTCGAGCTGGATCTGGTGCTGCGCAACAACATCACCACCGCGGAATATCCCCTGGGGGTGTACCACCCCCATCAGGAGCTGCACCACATCAAGAAGGAGAACATCGGCCTCATCGAGGTCATGGGTCTGGCGGTGCTTCCAGCGCGGCTGAAGGACGAGCTGGACGGCGTGGCGCGGGCACTGGTGCGGGGCGACGATCTGCGGGCCGACGAGACGCTGGCCAAGCACGCGGACTGGGCGGAGGAGCTGAAAACCCGCCATGTGTTCACGGCGGAAAACGCCGAAGATCTGCTGCGGCAGGAGGTGGGCGCGGTGTTCGCGCAGGTGCTGGAGCACGCCGGCGTTTTCAAGTGTACCCCGGAGGGCCGGGAGGCCTTTTTGAGATTTATACATAGTGCTGAAATGTAAGGAGGAGCTATATGGCAAAGAACAGGTATATTGGGGATTATCCCGCTATTGGTATCCGCCCGATCATTGATGGTCGCCGCGGCCCGATGCAGTTACGAGAAAATCTGGAGGATCAAGTTCTGGCGATGGCTTTTGCAGCCAAAAAACTGTTTGAGGACAACCTGCGCTATTCCAATGGCAATCCGGTTCGTGTGGTCGTTGCAGATAGCTCGATTGGGCGCGTACCGGAATCGGCTGCCTGTGCGGAGAAATTCCGCAGAGAAGGCGTGGCAATTACACTGTCTGTCACACCGTGCTGGTGCTACGGCTCCGAAACTATGGATATGGACCCGATGACGATCAAGGGTGTCTGGGGCTTTAATGGTACGGAACGTCCGGGGGCTGTATACCTGGCCTCTGTTTTGGCCACCCATGCGCAAAAGGGACTTCCTGCGTTTGGGATTTACGGCCACGAGGTGCAGGATCGTGACCAGGTCACCTGTATTCCTGATGATGTAAAGGAAAAGCTTCTGCGCTTTGGTCGTGCAGCTGTTGCCGCTGCAACCATGCGGGGAAAAAGCTATTTGCAGATCGGCTCGATGTGTATGGGGATTGGAGGCTCGATTATCGACCAGCAATTTATGGAGGAATATCTCGGCCTCCGCGTAGAGTCTGTGGATGAAGTAGAGATCCTTCGCCGCATGGAGGAGGGCATCTATGACCACGATGCGTATGAAAGAGCATTGGCGTGGACAAAGGAGCACTGCAAAGAAGGTCGTGACGATAACCCTGAATTCGTCCAGTTTCTTGGAGAAAAACGCCGCATTAAATTCACTGCGGAGGAAAAGGAAAAGCAGTGGGAATTCACCATTAAGATGTACTGTATCATCAAAGATCTGATGCAGGGAAACCCCAATCTCCCAGATGGATTCGAGGAGGAAAAGTCCGGCCACAATGCCATTGCAGCAGGTTTCCAGGGACAGAGGCAGTGGACGGATCACTGGCCCAACTGTGATTATCCCGAGGCAATACTGAATTCCTCCTTCGATTTTGAGGGGAAGAAAGAACCGATGGTCTTCGCTACTGAAAATGATGTGCTCAACGGACTCAGTATGTTGTTTATGGGTCTGCTGACCAATCGAGCACAGATTTTCGCCGATGTCCGTACCTATTGGTCGCAGGAAGCCACAAAGCGAGTTACCGGATATGATTTGGAGGGTCGGGCAAAGGACAACGGCGGGATTATCCATCTGCTAAACTCCGGCGCAGCCTGCCTTGATGCCTGCGGTGAGTGTTCCGATGAGAATGGGAATGCGGTAATGAAGCACTGGTGGGATGTCACAGATGAGGACATCAGGAAAATGACCGATGCAACAGTTTGGTGCGAGGCGGGACTGGATAATTTCCGCGGCGGAGGCTTTTCCAGTCACTTTGTCACCCGTGCAGAAATGCCTGTCACTATGATTCGCCTTAACCTTGTAAAAGGTCTCGGCCCGGTTCTGCAAATTGCCGAAGGCTGGACCGTCAAGCTCCCCGATGCAGTGACTGAAACGCTCATGGAGCGTACAAATCCCACATGGCCTTGCACATGGTTCACACCGCGCTGCAGCGGTAAGCCCGGCAGCCCATTCCAGGACGCCTACACCGTTATGCAGCATTGGGGCGCAAATCACGGCGCAATCTCTTATGGACACATTGGTGCAGATATTATCACGCTCTGCTCTATGCTGCGTATTCCTATCAGCATGCATAATGTAGAGGAGACTGACATCTTCCGACCGGCGGCGTGGAACGCCTTCGGCATGGACAAGGAGGGCCAGGATTATCGCGCCTGCGCTGCCTATGGCCCAATGTATAGGAATATCCGATGAAAGATTCGCCGCACCGTCTTCGACTCCATTGCAATTCCAGAAAGGTATCGTGATTCCATGCGTAATTTACTGGCTTTTGATTTAGGTGCAAGTAATGGCCGTGCCATCCTGGGCCGATTCGATGGCACAAGAGTTACTTTGCATGAGCTTCATCGTTTTGAAAACAACTATATCGAAATGAACGGTGTGTTCTATTGGGATCTGCCGTATCTTTACCAACAACTTAAGCTCGGCTTTCTTGCCTTTCGGCAGGCTAATATGGGCGAGCTTGACTGCTTTGGCATCGACGCATGGGGTGTAGATTACGGCTTACTGGACAAGAATGGGAATCTTCTTTCCAACCCAAGAGCCTACCGCTACGCTCGGGAGGAGGATATGGCCGAGGTCTGGAAGCAGCTGGACTTTGCTGATATCTTCGCCCGTACCGGTATTGCCGCCATGAACTTCAACACCATTTTTCAGCTCATGCGGCGCAGGTGCGAGGATGATGCAGCCCTGCAGAACGCTGAAACATTGCTGCTGATGCCAGATCTATTGGGATATTTTCTAACCGGTGAAAAGGCATCGGAATACACGAATGTGACGACCACCATGCTGTATTCTCCGGAGAAGCGAGATTGGGACAGAGAAATCATCTGCAAACTTGGTCTGCCGGAGAGGATTTTCACAAGGATAGATTATGCAGGGGATCTTCGTGGCAAGCTGCGTTCGGAACTGGCGAAGGAACTTGGAATCAACCAAGCGGCTTTTGCCGCCGTTGGTACGCATGATACGGCCTCGGCTGTGGCTGCTATTCCCGGAAACGGCAACTTTGCTTTCTGCTCCAGCGGAACATGGTCGTTGTTTGGTGTGGAAACAGATCATCCCGTTCTGGAGAGGACGGTGCGTGATGCAAACTTCTCAAACGAAGGGACGATTCAACGAGGCTTTTGTCCACTTAAAAGCATTATGGGACTGTGGCTCATTCAAGAGTGCCGCCGTGAATGGCAAAAGGAAGGAATGCTATACTCTTGGGATGAGATCGTGGATCAGGCAAAACAGGCAGAGCCCTTCCGATCTATCATCGACCCGGATTATGGAGAATTCTTCTCCGGCGGGGGGATGTCTGAAAAAATACAAGGCTTTTGCCGAAGAACAAACCAGCAGATTCCCGAGAGCGTCGGGCAGATGGCGCGATGTATCTATGAATCCCTTGCACTAAAGTACCGCTGGGCACTGGAACGCCTTGAAGACATCAAGGGACATCGCATTGATAGGCTGTACATCGTTGGTGGTGGTTCGCAAAACCGCTTTCTTAACCAGCTTGCGGCAGATGCCATTGACCGTCCGGTCATTACAGGCCCGGTGGAGGGTGCAGCCCTTGGAAATATCCTTGCTCAAGCTATGGCTCTGGGTGACATCAAGAGTATTGATGATCTGCGCGATGTTGTTCGGGAATCAGTTGACATGGAGACTTATACGCCGAACCATACATTAGGATGGGAAGCGGCATATAGAAAACTATGTGATTTTTATAAGGAGCTTTCATCATGAATATTCAATACATTCACCCCGCAGATCAGATTGTAATGTTTATGCAGAGGGTCTACGACAAAAAACTCACCTCCATGTCTGGCGGCAATCTGTCGGTCCGAGATAATGAGGGAAACATTTGGATCACGCCTGCCAGTATCGACAAGGGTTCGCTTACCAGAAGGGACATAATCTGCGTTCGCCCCAACGGCGATTGCGAAGGCCCTCATGCGCCCTCCTCAGAGCTGCCTTTCCATCGATCGGTCTATAAGCTGCGTCCGGATCTAAACGCTGTTTTGCATGCGCACCCACCTGCACTCGTTGCATTCTCTGTCGTTCGCAGGCTTCCGGAACTTAACCTGACTCCAACGGTGCGGTATATGTGCAAGAACATAAAAATGGCGGCTTATGCCATTCCCGGAAGTCAAGCACTCAGTGCAGAGGTGGGGAAAGTGTTTGAACAGGGCTGCAACATCGCTTTGCTGGAAAACCACGGCGTATGCGTGGGCGCAGCGGATATGCTTACAGCTTTTCAGCAGTTCGAAACACTCAATTATGCTGCTGAACTGGAAGCTCTGGCAACTCGCCGTGGAGAGATTCGCCCACTGTCGGAAAACGCATGCCAAATGAGCAAAACAAATGTCTGTTCTGAACTGCGAAACGTATCCCCGCAACCTTGTAGTTCGGAAGAATTGGCAGCCCGGCGCGATTTGATTGCACTGATACGGCGTTCCTATAAGATGGGACTTTTTACGGCGGCTCAAGGAACCTATTCCACCCGGCTGTCAGACGGGAGCTTTATCATCACACCTCTTCATGCTGATCCTGCCTATTTGGAGGCAGATGACTTGGTACGTATACAGGACGGTGCGAAAGAACCTGGGAAGACCCCGGATGCAGATGTGTTGCTACACCAAAAAATCTACGATAAAAATCCCAAAATCGGTGCGATAGCCTTTGCTCAACCGGTTCATTCCATGGTGTTTGCTGTTACTGATATGCCATTCGACACGCGAACGATTCCGGAAAGCTATATTCTTTTGCGCGATGTAAAGCGGATTCCATTCGAGGCAGCTTATCAGAATTTGGACGATGTCGCAGCTGAGTTTGATAATGCTCATCCGGTTCTTCTTGTTGAAAACAAATCAGTCATGGTAACGGGGGCTTCGATGCTGCAGGTTTTCGACCGTCTCGAGGTCATGGAAATGACGGCCGCATCTATTCTGAAAGCTCAGGCTCTTGGGACGATAGCCCATATTCCATCGGGCGAAATCGCGGCGCTGAAAACCGCATTTCACTTAGAGGACTAATCATCTTCGTTCCCAAGCCCAAAAATCCTTTTTCGCAGAAAACTGCGGCTAAAAACAGTTGAAAGCACCATTGACATCTGAACCCCCCAAGGTTCGGACATCAATGGTGTTTTTTTGTTTCCTTTGATTTATAAGGGATTCAGGGCTTCAAGGAGCAATCTCCTTTTCGGACATTCTTGATAAATCGTTGAATTTTAGGCCGTAAAACAGCGAAAACAATCAATCTGAACCCCTTTGTTCAGGACATGGTCTCTGGCTCCCTTTGCTCGCCAAAATAGATAGATTCCAGTTTCATTGGTGTCTTGTAACCGTTTTTAGCGTGAGGTCTGCGCTCGTTGTAAAACACCATATACGCATCTACTGCCGCTCTGAATTCTGCTTCAGAGCGGTATTTTGTTCGGTACAGTTCTTCTCGTTTCAACGAGGAGAAAAAGGACTCCATTACGGAATTATCATAGGGAACTCCCGCCTTGGAAAATGATTGTATCACGCCAAACTCCCTAAGATACGAGCACATGGCATAAGAGCGATAATTGCTCCCCCGGTCTGTATGGAATAGCAGTTGTCCTGCAGGCTTGCGGGATTCGTATGCTTGCTTGAATGTACTTTTCACAAGTTGTGTGCTGTTACGCTTTCCAACTCGATAGCCTACAATTCGCCTGGCATACAAATCGATAATGGCACAGATGTAGTACTTGATATCCTTACAAAGAAAATATGTAACATCACTGACCCATACTTCATTTGGCCGCGTTACCTCAAATTGCTGGTTTAAATGATTTTTCAAACTGCGTCGCTCTTTGGCATAGACCTTTTTGGCATCCTGTCGAATGCTTAGCAGGCCCATATCCCGCATGAGTTCCCGAACCATTTCCTGACTGACTTTATAACCTTCCTCTTTCATAACTGCGGTAATCTTTCCTGCTCCAAAGATTTGCTTACTTTCATCATAGATTTGTTGAATTCTGATTCGAAGTTCCTCTCTTCTCTTTGCATACCAAGTATTGTCCCGTTTGTTCCGGAAGATATAATTGTAGAATGTTCCGCGGGGAACTTTCAGCGCGTCACAGAGCATATGCACATTGTATTGGCCATGGAGTTCTTCTAACGCTTGGAGTTTTTCATTGAGAGGTGCGTTGGCGGTACAGTTTGCGATTTGTAAAATTTCCACGATTCCTTCCAGACGTTTGACCTTTGCTTCCAGCATCCGAAAATTTTTGCGAGTAAACTCTACCATACCCGGCTCAATCTGTGCGGACTTGATCCAAGCATAGAGAGTACTTCTGGAGATACCAGTGTCAGCGGCAATCGTCGCTACGGATTCTCCACCGACTAAAAAGCGTTCAACTGCTGCGAATTTTTCAGATTCCGAATAGTTTCTGCTTTTCATCCTTATCATTCCCTCCTAATGGTGTAGTTAAAATGTGGATATTTAACTCCATTATAAAGGATTAAATAATGTAGGGTTATTGGGCAGATATTATCCGTCCTACTCTTGCAAATAGCGGCTTTTTTTGCTAATATATAGGAGGAAATACTTAGTAAATTATATGGCTTAGAAAGTCGTATTGTGCTTTGTGTTAAACAGAGCCAGAAGAATTGTGAGGATTACAAGCAGTTGCTGCGTCACGCTTGTAATTTCTCATTACAAGCGCGCCGCAGCAACTGCTTAGTTGTAAGTATTTCCATTCTGACAGGGTAGGTGATATTTTTGCAGGCGAAGGCATTTGGAGAGAATCAAATTAAAAACATTCGCAACCATCTTGATACAAGAGATGCAAAATATATCACCTACCCTAAATTTATATTTCTTTGTGGAAAAGGTTTTGATAAAAGCGTTGAGGACTCTTATTGGAATACTAACCGTGGAATAATTCACCGATATATGGAAAAATTGTTGCCGGATATAAATGTTGTATTATCAGAACAATTGTGGGAAGATGGATTTGATAGTAAAATCGATCTCTTGACATTTGAAGAGTTCCTTGCTGAAGTTAGTGACGCAATTATTCTTTTTGTGGAAAGCCCCGGATCATTTTGTGAACTTGGAGCATTTGCTTACGCAGATTCACTGTTTAGTGACAAAATGATTGTTGTATTGGATGAGGCATATCGCAATAGCCGATCTTTTATCTCAACAGGTCCAGTTTTAAAAGCCTCAGATAACGGTTCAAAAGTTGTATATGCCGAAATAAAATACGGGGCGCTATTGGCAAGTGAAGAACTAAGATCGGTTGTGCTTGACTTAACAAGCAGAATGAAAACGAAAATTTCATCTATTAATAAACGAACAATCAATAAAGATACTAATGTATACATTAGCTCATTTATTCCTGAAGTACTTGAAATTATCAGACTGGCACAACCAATATTGAGTGCCGACTTAATTCAACTTTATAAGGACATCAAGGGTATTGACACTTTTACATTTATTAAGCGCAATGGCGAAGCTTTTTCACGTGAAATTCAAGTAACCTATATATGGAAAATGCTTGAAGTTGCACAGATAGTTCGTATAGACGAAGGATACCTATCTTTGCTGAATTATTCCAAAACGCAAAATTTCATGCTGAGATATTCAGGAAATGCTATGGATCGTGAGCGTAATAGAATTATATGCAGAAAATATCGTTATGGTGAGAAAGTATGAGCTCATTGATTACTCGAATTTCTTCAAATCTACAATTAAAAGACGATTACATTAGTTCCATTATTCGTCGTAGCAATTACTATTATAAAGATTATTATATTCCCAAAAGTAACGGCGGACGGAGAAAAATATCTCAGGCAAGTCCTGAATTAAAAACACTGCAGTATTGGGTCAAGACTAATATACTTTCTCTGCTACCAATTTCTAAAGCAGCTTTCGCTTACAACAGAGGAAACAGCATCAAAAAACACGCTACATTTCATAAAGAGTCTTACTTTATTTTTCATACAGATATAAAAGATTTTTTTCCCAGCATAACCTCAGAACACCTGGTCGCCGAGCTTGCTGCAAATCGCGGCATAATCGAAGCAGCAAATCTATGGGATGACGACATACTCGATGTTGTGTCAAGTATCTGTTTCCGACGCAATCATTTATGTATTGGCACAGTAAGTTCTCCTATCATATGTAATATCGTGATGTATGCATTTGATGAACATTTTACCAATTATTGCAATCGTCGTAATTGGAAGTATTCAAGATACGCCGATGATATTTACATATCTGCACAAGAATATCTACCTTCTTCTTTGCAGAGTGAAGTTAATGAAAAAATACACGAGATAGGTTTTTCTTCTAATGCATATAAATCATGGTTCTGTTCAAAAAAATGCCGGAGAGAGATTACTGGCCTGATATTAACAGAAACCGGAAAAGTTTCGGTCGGTCTGGAAAAGCGATTAGCCATAAAGAAAATGGTATATGAGCGCATTATGCATGGTCGGGGAGATCCAGACACTATTTTAGGAAGTTTAGCGTTTCTAAAAGATGTCGAACCAAACTCATACAATAGTCTGCTCATCAAATATGCGGCATATTGTGACGGAGATGTAATTGACGCAATTAAAACCGGGCCTAAACCACACCGCGTAATTACGCTTGATTTACCTGATATCTAAAATCCTCACTCTTCGTCGCTTTTATTGCACATAGGTTCAAGATCAAGATATGTTTAAACGAAACGATCTTTTGCAGATGTGTACCATCGTGATATCCGGATTTGCTTGGCATTTATAGTGTTGCAATATTCCAGCAAAAAGAGACATCCTTTCGGATGTCTCTTTTTGCTTCACTCGGCTGATTTTGCCCTTCCCCCGTGAAACCACCCGTTGACAAACCGCGCCGAACGGTTTATACTTATTGCCATCAAAAAGGCAATGACGGAGAAGAAGCTGCTTCCCACCGGCCAAAGAGAGGGGCGCCCCCGGCTGAAAGCACCCCGCCAAGGACACGGCCCGTACCACTTCCGAGCCGCCTGCGACGAGCAGGACGGGTATCGCCCGTTACAGCGATCGAAAGCGACGGCGTATGCCGGATCTCTTCCGCCGATACTGCGTTGCAGAAGCTTGAAATACAGACCGTATTCCTGCGCTCCTGCGCCTTGTCTCGACGAAAGATATCCCGCCATCCGCAGCGGACAGTAAAAATGCTGCGCAGGCCGTAAGCAGGGTGGAACCGTGGAGTAATGCCTATTACCTCACCCCTGATACCATTCAGGGGTGGGGATTTTTATTTATCCAGCCCCGATCACAAGGAGGAACAGACTATGAGCGAAGTCAACAAGGAATTTACGTTTGAAAATGAGCAGTACCGCAAGACCTACTGGCATACCTGCTCTCACATCCTGGCCCAGGCTGTCAAACGCCTGCACCCGGAGGTGAAGCTAGCCATCGGCCCCAGCATCGACAACGGCTTTTATTACGATCTGGACGCGCCCTTCGCCTTCACCCAGGACGACCTGGGCGAGATCGAGGCTGAAATGCGTAAGATCTGTAAAGAGAAGCTGAAGCTGGAGCGCTTCGAGCTGCCCCGCGCCGAGGCCGTCAAGTACATGGAGGAAAAGGAAGAGCCCTACAAGGTGGAACTCATCAACGACCTGCCCGAGGACGCCCACATCTCCTTCTACAAGCAGGGCGAGTTCGTGGACCTGTGCGCCGGTCCCCATGTGGACTCCACCGGCCGCATCAAGGGCAACGGCATCAAGCTGACCGCCTGCAACGCCGCTTACTGGCGCGGCGACTCCAACCGCCAGACCCTGCAGCGTATCTACGGCGTGGCCTTCCCCAGCAAGGACGAGCTGGATGCCTATCTGAAGGAGCGGGAGGAGGCCGTGAAGCGCGACCACAATAAGCTGGGACGCGAGCTGGAATATTTCACCACTGTGGACTGCATTGGCCAGGGCTTGCCCATCCTGCTGCCCAAGGGTGCCCGCGTTATCCAGCTGCTGCAGCGCTGGGTGGAGGACACCGAGCAGCAGCGTGGCTATCTGCTGACCAAGACGCCCCTGATGGCCAAGCGTGAGCTGTACAAGATCTCCGGTCACTGGGATCATTATCTGGACGGCATGTTCGTCATGGGCGATCCCGCGGATGAGACGAAGGAGTGCTTTGCCCTGCGTCCCATGACCTGCCCATTCCAGTATCAGGTGTTCCTGAACCGCGGCCGCAGCTACCGCGACCTGCCCATGCGTCTGGGCGAGACATCCACCCTGTTCCGCAACGAGGACTCCGGTGAGATGCACGGCCTGATCCGCGTCCGCCAGTTCACCATCTCCGAGGGACATCTGGTGCTGCGCCCTGACCAGCTGGAGGAGGAGTTCAAGCAGTGCCTGGATCTGGCCAAGTACTGCCTGGGCACCGTGGGCCTGTTGGAAAAGTGCACGTTCCGCTTCTCCCAGTGGGACCCCGCCAACCCCAACAACAAGTACGAGGGCACGGCGGAGCAGTGGGACCACGCCCAGGCCGCCATGGAGCGCATCCTGAAGGATCTGAACGTGGACTACACCGTGGGCATTGACGAGGCCGCGTTCTACGGCCCCAAGCTGGACATCCAGTACAAGAACGTCTACGGCAAGGAGGATACCCTTGTCACCATCCAGATCGATATGCTGCTGGCGGAGCGCTTCGGCATGTACTATATCGATGAGAACGGCAACAAGGCCCTGCCCTATATCATCCACCGCACGTCTCTGGGCTGCTATGAGCGGACGCTGGCCTACCTGATCGAGGAGTACGCCGGTGCGCTGCCCACCTGGATGATGCCCGAGCAGGTACGCTTCCTGCCTATTACTGACCGCGCTGCCGACTACTGCGTGCAGCAGGCCGCGGAGCTGCGCAAGCAGGGCTTCCGCGTGGAGGTGGACAGCCGCAACGAGAAGATCGGCAAGAAGATCCGCGAGGCTACCCTGGAGAAGATCCCCTTCATGCTGGTGGTTGGCGACCGCGACATGGAGAACGGCACCGTCTCCGTCCGTACCCGCAAGGGCGAGGACCTGGGCGCCATGACGCTGGAGGATTTCTCTGCCAAGCTGCGCCAGATCGTGGATGAGAAGCGGAAGATCTGACAAGTGCCATAAGTCATAAGGTAAGCGGGAGAGACAGGCGGAAGCCTGTCTCTTTTGCTGCAGTCAGACAAAAAACAGATTTCGCCAAAAGAAAAGTTTATTGTAGCAAAACAGCAGACTTCTTACAGAAAACCGCATGAAAATACATTAAAATGATACAAATGCGCCAAAAAATGGGGAAAGTGTGTGGATGAAAAACAAGGAGATGCACGATTGAACACCATTCCGAGACACAAATATGTTGACAGAGTGTGAACTTATCTGGTAAAATCAAATGGGTGCACAGCACCCGAATGCATAGAAGTGAACGGGGCGCGCCCTGTTCGCTGTTTCCTTCTGGCGGAGGAAACAACAAACTATGGTAAAGGAATTAGGAGGTAAACATGAAAAAAGTAGTTTCTCTGCTGCTGGCTCTCATCATGGCGTTCTCCCTGGTCGCCTGCGGCGAAAAGAAGGGCGAGACCGATGACAACACCGACACCGTGCCCTACAAGATCGGCATCGTGACCGGCTCCGTCTCTCAGTCCGAGGACGATCGCCGCGGCGCCGAGGCCTTCCAGAAGGAGTATGGCGAGGATATGGTCCAGCTGGCCATCTATCCCGACAACTTCACCGAGGAGACTGAGACCACCATCCAGAGCATCGTGAACCTGTCCGCCGACCCCCTGATGAAGGCCATCATTGTCAATCAGGCTGTCCCCGGCACCACCGAGGCTTTCCGCAAGATCAAAGAGACTCGCCCTGACATCATCTGCATCGCAGGCGAGGCTCACGAGGATCTGCCCGAGATCAGCTCCGCTGCCGACCTGGTCACCAACAATGACTTCGTCTCCCGCGGCTATCTGATCATCCGCACCGCGCACGAGCTGGGCTGCGATACCTTCGTACATATCTCCTTCCCCCGCCACATGTCCTATGAGACCATGAGCCGCCGCGTGGCCATCATGAAGGCCGCTTGCGAGGAGTTCGGCATGAAGTTCGTCCTGGAGACGGCTCCCGATCCCACCTCTGACGTGGGCGTTTCCGGCGCTCAGGCCTACATTCTGGAGCAGGTGCCCGCATGGGTCGAGAAGTACGGCCAGAAGGCTGCTTACTTCTGCACCAACGATGCGCACACCGAGCCTCTGCTGAAGCGCCTGCTGGAGTGCGGCGGCTACTTCATCGAGGCCGACCTGCCCTCCCCCCTGATGGGCTATCCCGGCGCGCTGGGTATTGATCTGACCGAGGAAGCCGGTGATTTCGAGAAGATCCTGACCAAGGTCGAGTCCGCCATCGTGGAGAAGGGCGGCGCCGATCACTTCGGTACCTGGGCTTACTCCTACGGCTACACCCTGTCCGCCGGTCTTGCTCTGCACGCCAAGAATGTGCTGGACGGCAAGAGCGAGCTGAAGGACATGGACGATGTGGCTGCCGCGCTGCAGGTCTACTCTCCCAAGGCGGCCTGGAACGGCGCCAGCTACACCAACGCCACCACCGGCGCGAAGTCTGAAAACGTGTTCCTGATCTATCAGGATACCTATATCATGGGCGATCCCGGCCACTTCATGGGCAACGCTACCGTGGAGATCCCGGAAAAATACTTCACCATCAGCTGACGACAGGCTTTTGAAGAAACCATTAAAGCGGGGAGGGAGGGCATCCTCCCTCCTCGCTGCTATAGGTAGGGATGAATATGGAAAAGAACAATGCTCCGCTGCTTGAGATGCGGAATATCAAAAAGGGCTTTTTCGGCAATCAGGTGCTCACAGACATCAACTTCACCTTGAAAGAGGGCGAGGTGCTGGGCCTGGTGGGCGAAAACGGCGCCGGAAAGAGCACCTTGATGAAAATACTGTTTGGCATGGACGTGATCCGTGAGACGGGCGGCTACGAGGGGGATGTCCTGATCGACGGAGAAAAAGTGCAGTTCAACACCCCCTTTGATGCGCTGAAGGCCGGCATCGGCATGGTGCATCAGGAGTTCTCGCTGATCCCCGGCTTTACTGCCACGGAGAACATCCTCCTCAACCGCGAGCCCAAGAAAAAAAGCGTCATTTCAGAAGTGTTCGGCCCGCGCCTGGACACTCTCGACTATAAGGAAATGGATAACCGCGCCGCAAAAGCCATTGAGAAGATGGGCGTGGCTATCGACCAGAAGATGGTCATCAGCAGCATGCCCGTGGGTCACAAGCAGTTTACGGAGATCGCCCGCGAGCTGAGCAAGGAGAACCTGAAGCTGCTGATCCTGGACGAACCCACCGCCGTGCTCACCGAGCAGGAGGCACAGGCGCTGTTGGACTCCATCCGCGGCATGGCCTCCCGGGGCATCGCCGTGATCTTCATCACCCACCGCCTGCAGGAGATCCTGTCGGTGTGCGATAAGGTGGTCATCATGCGGGATGGCTACGTTGTCAAGGACGTGGCCGCCCGTGAGACGGATGTCCGCGACATCACCCACTACATGGTGGGGCGCGAGGTGGCTGCCGGCGGCGCTGCCCACGACATCCGCGACCACTCCGATGCCCGCACCATTATGTCCATCCGCAAGCTGTGGGTGGATATGCCCGGCGAGATCGTCCGCAACGTGGATCTGGACGTGAAGGAGGGCGAGATCCTGGGCATCGGCGGTCTGGCCGGCCAGGGCAAGCTGGGTATTCCCAACGGCGTTATGGGCCTGTATGAGGCGGGCGGCACCGTGGAGTTCGACGGCAAGCCTATCGCGCTGAACAGTCCCCGGAAGTGTCTGGACTCCCAGCTGGCCTTCGTGTCCGAGGATCGGCGCGGCGTGGGTCTGCTGCTGGACGAGTCGCTGGAGTGGAACGTGGCGTTCCCCGCCATGCAGGTGCAGGACAAGTTCCTGAAGAGAATGGGTTTCTTCACATGGCGCGACGAAAAGGCCATCCACACGGTGACGAACCGGTATATCGATGAATTGCAGATCAAGTGTACCGGCTCCGACCAGAAGGCCAGAGAGCTGTCCGGCGGCAACCAGCAGAAGGTGTGTCTGGCCAAGGCGTTCGCGCTGGAGCCCCGCTTCCTCTTCGTGTCCGAGCCTACCCGCGGCATCGACGTGGGCGCCAAGGCGCTGGTGCTGGAGGCGCTGAAGAAATTTAACCGCGAATCCGGCGTCACGGTGGTGATGATCTCCTCCGAGCTGGAGGAGCTGCGCCAGATCTGCGACCGCATCGCCATCGTCTCCGGCGGCAGGGTCGCCGGTATCCTGCCTGCTGACCATTCCTCCGAGGAGTTCGGTATGCTCATGGTCAGTCAGGTGAAGTAAGGAGGAAGAAATGGGCAATACGACCACACTTGGAAACAAGTCAAAATTCAGAGAGTTGGTGGACAGCTTCGGCCTGCCGCGTCTGATCATCGCGTGCTTCCTGCTGCTGCTGCTCATCGCCGCGCCCTGCGTGGGGCTGGATTTCCCCACACAGATCACCAATATCATCACCCGTTTCAGCTGGAACGCCGTGATGGTGCTGGCCATGGTGCCCATGGTACACTCCGGCTGCGGCCTGAACTTCGGCCTGCCGCTGGGTATCGTGTCCGGACTGCTGGGTGCCACGCTGTCCATCGAGCTGGGCTATACGGGGTTTGCCAGCTTCCTGATGGCCATCCTCATCGCCACGCCCTTTGCCCTGCTGTTCGGCGGCGGCTACGGCTGGCTGCTGAACAAGATCAAGGGCGGCGAGATGATGATCGCCACCTATGTGGGCTTCTCGTCCGTGTCCTTCATGTGCATGATGTGGCTGCTGCTGCCGTATAAGCATCCCACCATGGTGTGGGGCTTCTCCGCCAGCGGTCTGCGTACCGTCATCTCGCTGGAGGGCTATTACGACAAGGCGCTGGCCAACATTCTGACCATCGACCTGAACAGCATCGGCATCAATCTGGTGATCCCCACCGGTACGCTGCTGTTCTTCGTGCTGATGGCCGTGCTGATGTGGGCGTTCCTGCACACCAAGACCGGCACCGCCATGACCGCTGTGGGCTCCAACCCCGCCTTTGCCCGCGCAGCGGGCATCAACGTGGACAAGATGCGGCTTATCTCCGTGATCATGTCCACCTGGCTGGGTGCTGTGGGTATTCTGGTGTATGAGCAGGGCTTCGGCTTCATACAGCTGTACAACGGCCCCTTCTGGATGGCCATGCCCGCCGTGGCCGCCATCCTTATCGGCGGCGCGTCGGTGAATAAGGCATCCATCGGCAATGTGATTATCGGTACGATCCTGTATCAGGGCGTGGTGACCATGACCCCCACCGTGATGAGCGCCGCCTTCCAGATGGATATGAGCGAGGTCATCCGTATCGTGGTATCCAACGGCATGATCCTCTATGCCCTGACCAGAAAGACGGAAAGGGGGCGCTGACATGAAGGGTAAGAGATTCGACGTAAAGCAATTCCTGGGCAAAAACTCAGTGCCCGTCCTGTTTATCATCATCTGCGCCGTGCTCATTCCCGTGTCCGGCCTGCCGGTGAGCTACATACTTAACGAGGCTATGACCCGTCTGGGGCGCAACGCCTTTTTGATCCTGAGCCTGCTGATCCCCATTATGGCCGGTATGGGTCTGAACTTTGCCATGACGCTGGGCGCTATGGCCGGCGAGATCGCGCTGATCCTGGTGGCGGACTGGCAGATCTGGGGTATCCCCGGTCTGGTGCTGGCGGCCATCCTGTCCATCCCCCTGTCCATTCTGCTGGGTCTTATGTGCGGCAGCATCCTGAACCGCGCCAAGGGCCGCGAGATGGTCACCAGCTACTTTATCGCCTATTGCATGACCGGTGTGTACCAGCTGGTGGTGCTGTATATGATGGGGCCCATCATCCCCATCCTCCACAACACACTGAAGCTGCCCCGCGGCTTTGGTATCCGCAACACAGTCAGCCTTCTGCAGATGCGGCAGAGCGTGGATAACGCGCTGGCCGTCTATGTGGGCGGCGTGAAGATCCCCGTGCTGACGCTGATCATCATCGCATTGGCCTGCCTGTTCATCGTGTGGTTCCGCCGCACGAAGCTGGGACAGGACATGCGCGCGGTGGGCCAGGACATGAATGTGGCGCGTGACGCCGGTATCAACGTGGACCGCACCCGCCTGATCTCCATCGTCATGTCCACCGTGTTCGCGGGCTTCGGCATGATCATCTATCTGCAGAACATGGGCAACTTCCCCACCTATACGGCGCATACCAACGTCGGCATGTTCTGCATCGCCGCGCTGTTGGTGGGCGGCGCCTCCGTGGAAAAGGCGTCCATCGGCAACGTGTTCCTGGGTGTGCTCCTGTTCCATACCATGTTCATCGTGGCGCCGGCCGCCGGAACCAAGATCACCGGCGACTCCATGATCGGCGAGTACTTCCGCGTGTTCGTGTCCTACGCCGTTATCACCGTGGCACTGGTCATGTACGAGGCCAAGAAGCGTAAGGAGAACCGCACGCTGGGTCAGCAGCTGGCCATTGAGCAGAAGGCCGAGGAGGAGGGGAGAACCGCATGAAAACGACGAAACGTTCGTGGCTCATCCGTATCGCCTTTATCCTGGTGCTGGTGCTCGTCGCCGTGCTGATGCTGCGCATCGGACGCGGCCACACCGTCTATTTCGACAACCGCGCAGTGGACAAGGGCGGCCAGTCTGTGGAGGCACCCTATAAGATCACTGTGTATGTGAACGGCGAGCAGATCTCCAAGCTGTACGAAAAGGAGCGCTGCTTGACCACCGTCATCGGCGACAAGCTGGAGCTGACCGTGGAGGTCATGCAGCAGAAGGGCGGCAGCGAGACAACGGAAACGTACCAAATGACACTGCCCCATAACATCGACGGCATCATCATCAACCTGCCGGCGTATATGGCTGGTCTGCCGGAGGAGGCCTATCTGGAGGAATTCATCCCCGCGCCTCCCACCGAGGAGGACGACGAGGAAGCGCCCAACACCGAGGACGATATGGGCCTGGGCGACTTCTGATAATGTGTGCTGCATACACAGCCCATGCGAAAGCATGGGCTGTGGGCACATAGGGACTTGCTTGCGGGCGGCAGGCGGATATGCTATACTGAATGGGCGGCGCGGAGACCGCGGCCGCATGGGAAAGGAGTATCAAAATGGCTGTTTTGAAAGGCTTGAAGCCAGAAAAGGTGTTCGCATATTTTGAAAAGCTGTGCTCGGTGCCCCACGGCAGCGGCAACACGAAGATCATCAGCGATCTGTGCGTGGACTTTGCCAAGGAACTGGGACTGAAGTACCGGCAGGAGCCGTGCAACAACGTGGTGATCTGGAAGCCGGCATCCCCCGGCCATGAGAGTGCCGAGCCGATCATCCTGCAGGGACACATCGACATGGTGTGCGCCAAGACCGACGACTGCACCAAGGACATGACCCGCGAGGGACTTGACCTGATGACCGACGGTGAGTGGATCTGGGCGGACAAGACGTCGCTGGGCGGCGACAACTGCATTGCCGTGGCCATGATCCTGGCGATCCTGTCGGACGACACACTGGTACATCCGCCCATCGAGGCGGTGTTCACCGTGGACGAGGAGGTGGGCATGGACGGCGCCTTTGCGCTGGACTGCTCTGACCTGAAGGGCAAAAAGCTGCTGAATTTGGACTCCGAGCTGGAGGGCGTGTTCACCGTGTCCTGCGCGGGCGGCATGCGCTCCGATTGCCTGCTGCCCGCAGCGCTGACCGATGCGGCGGGCATGGAGGGCTTCGGCATCACCGTGGCCGGCTTGCGGGGCGGTCACTCCGGTGCGGACATCCATCTGGGACGCGGCAGCGGCAACCGCCTCATGGGACGGGTACTGGCCACAGCGCTGGAGAAGTTCCCCGGCCTGCGGCTGGCGGCCTTCTCCGGCGGGCAGTTCGACAACGTGATCTGCTCCCGCTGCGATGCGGCGGTGGCGCTGCCCAAGGGCAGCGGCCGGGCGTTCGAAGCGTTTATCCGGGAGTTTGACGCGGCGTTGAAAAACGAGTACGCCGTCACCGACCCCGATGTGACGCTGACCTGCGCGGCGGCGGAGACGGCAAAAGCCGTGTCCGCAGAGCGCACCGTGACGCTGGTGCAGGCGCTGACGGCCATGCCGCAGGGCGTGGAGGCTATGGACACGGATTTCCCCGGTCTGGTGCAGACATCCCTGAATATGGGCGTGGTGAAGCTGGGCGGCGACGGACTGCACATCGCGTTCTCCATCCGGTCGTCCATCGCGTCCCGGAAGCTGATGCTGGCGCAGCGCGTGCGGGCTGTGGCGGCGCTGGCGGGCGGCACTGTGGCAGAGCGGGGCGTGTACCCCGGCTGGCAGTACAAGAGGGAGTCGCAGTTCCGGGATACGCTGCTGGCGGCGTATAAGGATCTTACCGGTAAGGACGGCGTGGTGGAGGCCACCCACGGCGGTCTGGAGTGCGGATTGCTGATGGAGAAGATCCCCGGTCTGGACGCGGTGTCCATGGGGCCGGAGCTGCACGATGTACACTCCGTGCGGGAGCGGCTAAGCGTGCCCTCCACGGAGCGCACCTATGAACTGGTATGCGAGCTGCTGCGGCGCAGCTGTTGAATGTGACAGAAAGCTGAGAGGCGGGGCTTTGCCCCGCCTCTGTTATTTTGCAGGATTGCCCAGCAGAAAATGCACTTCTTGCGGGGCGTTCCTGCATAAAACAATTTAGCATTATGAATAGACCACCGCTAAAAAGTGCCGTGATACAGACAAAACTACGGATTTACCGAAAGAAATGCCGACTAAGAAAAGCGGAATGTCCGCACGGACGGGAAAATCGTTCCGCAGAAAAATGAAATTTTCCGCATTTAGATATTGCAAAAAGTTTACGCCTGCGATATAATGGCACCGTTGAACACCGCCGTGCCCGACCGGCCGGCGGAAAAAGCTGTTTTTCAGGAAGAGGAAAACAATTTATCTATCAATAAGGAGAAAGAACATGAAAAAGTTTTTTGCACTGGTTCTGGCGCTGGTCATGGCGCTGAGCCTGGTCGCCTGCGGCGACAAGAAGGACGACAGCGGCGATGTGACCGCTGAGCATACCGACACCACCACCGTGGCCGTGGGCGCGGTGATCCTGGCTCGCGATGACGTGTCCAGCGACGACGTGTACAAGTTCGTGGCGGACATCTTCGACAACGCCGCGTCCCTGACCACCAGCCACGCCAAGTACGGCGAGCTGAGCCTGGAGTACGGCGCTTCCATCACCTCCGTGCCCTATCACCCCGGCGCTGCCAAGTACTTCTCCGAGAAGGGCTTTGAGGTCGCCTCCGTCAAGGACGGCGCCGGCAACACCGACTCCCGCAACCTGCGCTTCGTCACCGGCGGCGAGTCCGGCACCTACTACGCCTTCGGCTCCGTTATCGCCCAGCACGCCACCAACAACGCCGGCATCAACGTCGTGGGTCTGGTGGGCAACGGCTCTCAGGCCAACGTGCAGGAGCTGGTGGACGGCACCGCTGACTTCGCGTTCTGCCAGTCCGACGTGATGGCCTACGCCTACAACGGCACCAACCTGTTCGAGAGCAAGGTCGAGGGCTTCTCCACCGTGGCCGCCCTGTACATGGAGCAGGTGCAGATCGTCACCACCAACGCCAGCATCAAGACCGTGGCTGACCTGGCCGGCAAGTCCGTGTCCATCGGCGCTCCCGGCTCCGGCGTGTACTTCAACGCCATTGACGTCCTGGGTGCTTACGGGCTGACCGAGGACGACATCAAGCCCACCTACCAGTCCTTCAGCGACAGCGCCGACGCCCTGAAGAACGGCCAGATCGACGCCGCCTTCATCGTGGCCGGTGCCCCCACCACCGCTGTGACCGACCTGGCCACCACCAAGGATACCTACCTGGTCAGCCTGGACAGCGAGCACATCGCCAAGCTGCTGGAGACCTCCGACTATTACACCGAGACCGTCATCGCCAAGGACGTGTACTTCGGCGACTAAATCCTTAGCAGAAAATTGACGCTTTTCGAGGCTACGGCGGGGTTTCCCGCCGTAGTCCTCGCGCTATTCTGTAATCTTCAGGGAGAGAAACGACTATGAGCATCGACAAGAAAAAACCGGATACCGACCCGGCCGACGGCGTCAATACCGCCGCGGACGAGGCCCCGGATCTGGACGCGGTCATGCGTAAATATGACCGTGAATCCGCCACCCGCCTGTGGGAGGGTACGCCCCAGCTGATCATCCGCATCCTCATGGCCGCGTTCGGTCTGTTCTGCATCGGCATGACCCTGTTTTCCAAGGCCATGCCCGAGATCCGGCTCACCATGTTCGTGGGCTGCATCATTATCATCGGCTTCCTGACCTACCCCGCCAGCAAGCACCACGTCAGGGTCAACTACCTGCCCTGGTACGATATCGTGCTGATGGTGGTGGGCGCGGCCTGCTTCTTCTACTTCGCGCTGAACGCCATGACGCTGGTGCGCCTGTCCACCCGTATCGAGACGGTCCACGTCATCATCGGCGTGGTGGGTATCCTGATCCTGATGGAGCTGTGCCGCCGCTGCGTGGGCCTGCCTATTCTGTGCGTGGCCGGCGTGCTGATCGTGTACGCGTTCATCAACCAGCTGAGCTACGCCGGCGCGGTGAACGGTGCCACCCTGTATGATGCGCTGAAAACCATCATCTACAAGCTGTTCTACACCACCTCCGGCGTCATCGGCACGCCCATCAACGTGTGCTATACCTACATCGTTCTGTTCATCATCTTCGGCGCGTTCCTGGAGCGCACCGGCATCGCCAACTTCTTCATCAGCTTCGCCAACCGCATCGCCGGCTGGTCCAGCGGCGGCCCGGCGAAGGTGGCTGTTATCAGCTCCGCCCTGTGCGGCATGGTGTCCGGCTCCTCCGTGGGCAACACCGTCACCACAGGTTCCTTCACCATCCCCATGATGAAGAAGACCGGCTACAAGCCCGAGTTCGCCGGCGCCGTCGAGGCCGCGGCCTCCACCGGCGGCCAGATCATGCCCCCCATCATGGGTGCGGCGGCCTTCCTCATGGCCGAGTACATGAAGCTGCCCTACGCCCAGGTGGCCGTCAAGGCCATCCTGCCCGCACTGCTGTACTTCACCGGGATCTTCATCGCCGTCCATCTGGAGGCCAAGAAGCTGGGCCTGAAGGGCGTTCCCCGCGAGGAGCTGCCTGCGTGGCGTCTGCTGGTCCGTGACTGCTACCTGATCATTCCCCTGATCCTGCTGGTGTGGCTGGTGTCCTCCGGCAGCAAGACCATGTCCCACTCCGCGGCCTATTCCATTCTGGCCGCCATTGCCGTGGGCTTCGTCAATTTCTTCCTGCAGGGCAAGCGCGGTGAGGGTGACACCCAGCCCATGACCACCGGCAAGGCGCTGGGTAATGCCGGCAAGCGCTCCTTCTTCTCCGCGGTGGAGTCTCTGGAAGCCGGTTCCCGCGGCGCTATCACCGTGGCCGTGGCCTGCAGCATGGCGGGCATCATCGCCGGCTGTATCACTGTCACCGGCCTGGCCTCCATCCTCATCAATGCCATCGTCCAGCTGGCGGGCAACGCCACCATCGTCGGCCTGGTGCTGACCATGCTGTGCTGCATCGTCCTGGGCATGGGCGTGCCCACCACGGCCAACTACTGCATCATGGCCTCCACCTGCGCGCCCATCCTCATTCAGCTGGGCTTTCCGCTGGTGGCCGCCCACTTCTTCGTGTTTTACTTCGGTATCGTGGCGGATATCACGCCCCCTGTGGCCCTGGCGGCCTACGCCGGCTCGGCCATCGCCAAGTCCGACCCCATGAAGACCGGCATCAACGCCACCAAGCTGGCCATCGCCGCCTTTATCGTGCCGTACATCTTCGCCTACAGTCCGGCCCTGCTGTTTGAGAACATCTCCGGCTGGTGGGAGGTGGCGCAGATCTGCGTCAGCGCTCTGCTGGGCATCTTTGCCATCGCGGCGTCCCTGAACGGCCATCTGTATAAGAAGGTCCACTGGGTGCTGCGTATCGTCCTGGCCATCGGCGGCCTGGGCATGATGATCCCCGGCACCCTCACCGACATGGTCGGCCTGGTGCTGGTGGCGGCGGTCATCGCCTACCAGAAGATCAGCGCCAAGAAGCACGGCGGCCCCGTGGTGACGGCCTGACCCCATTTGAAGCAAAAGCATCCCCGCACACCGTGCGGGGATGCTTTTTTACACTGTGTTCATACATTTACGCGCATTTTGCCTAAAGTGCATAGTACGGGCATCTTGCAAAAACTGTCTGAATTTGGTATGATACAGGCGGTAAGGCAGTTTTTGCACAAAGAGAGGAGCATGGACATGGCACAGACCACAAAAAACGCCATTCGCAAGGGGTTTCTGGACCTGTTGGAGCAGCGGCCGCTGGATAAGATCTCCGTGGTGGACATCGCAGATCACTGCGGCGTGAACCGGAATACGTTTTATTACTACTACTGCGACATCTACGCCCTGGTGCGCGAGGTGCTGGAGACGGAGCTGGACCGCGTCCTCAACGCACCACCCCTCTGCACCAGCTGGTACCAGCTGATGATGCGGGCGGCGGCGTTCATGCGCGCCAACCGCCGCGCGGTCTACCACCTGTACCAGTCCAGCCAGCGCGACCTGCTGGAGCGCGAGTATTACCAGGTGGTCTACGGTGCCGTGGAGGATCTGGTGCGCCGCACGGCGGAGGACCTGCCGGTGGCGGAGACGGATGTGCAGTCCATCGCGGCGCTGTATACGGCCACGCTGGTGGGCCTGCTGCAAAGCTGGCTGCACTACGGCATGAAGCACGATGAGGAGCAGTTCGTGGAGCGCGTCACCCGCCTGACGGAGGGCACGCTGCGCCACGCGCTGGAGCGCAGCTGCGGGGTGGAGAAGGCGTGAGCGGCTTCTGGAAATGCGTCCTGTACGCGGCGGCGCTGGCCCTGCTGGCGCACCCGCTGGGTCAGGCGATCCCCGGTCCCTTTGACCCGGAGAAGCGGCCCTTCCGCAGCCGGAAATGGGAGCAGAACGGCCGCATCTACACCAAATTGGCCATCGATAAGTGGAAGAAGCTGGTGCCGGACATGAGCCGCATCCTGCCGGACATGGTGAAGAAGGAACTGCCCGGCAGCGGCGCCGTGACGGCGGATCAGGCCGCGGCGCTGGTGCAGGAGACGTGCCGCGCGGAGCTGGTCCACGGGGCCTCCTGTTTGCTGGGCCTGGCGTTTCTGTGGCTGTGGCCCGGCTGGGGCGGCGCGATCGTGCTGGCGGTGTGGGTACTGCTGGCCAATCTGCCCTTTATTCTGATACAACGCTACAACCGCCCCCGGCTCATGCGCCTGGCGGCGCTGCTGCGAAAGCGAGCGCAGCGGAAAGGAGAGCAAAATGCGCGTACTGATCCTGACCTGTAATACCGGCGGCGGGCACAACGCCGTAGCCGCCGCCCTGCGTGACAGCCTCCAACGCTGCGGCGCGTCCTGCGACGTGATGGACGGCTTGGGCTTCATCTCCAAAAAGGCATCCAAATTCGTTTCCAAGTGGCACACCCGGTTCTACCGCCGGTATCCCAAGCTCTACAAGGCGGGCTATATGTCCGCCGAGGGCGACAAGGAGATGGACCGGCGCGACGGCCCGGTGTACCGCTACATTGCCCGCGGTGCCCGCCGTCTGGGCCGCACGCTGCAAAGCGGCGGCTACGATGCCGTTGTCTGCGTCCACGTGATCCCCGCCATGATGATGACGGCGCTGAAGCAGGCGTGGAGCGCCTGTCCGGTGTTCTGCTTCGTGGCCACGGACTATACCTGCAGCCCCACAGTGGGTGCCTGTACCCCGGATATCTGCGTCATTCCCCATCAGGAGCTGGCCGACGAGTTCGTCAGCTGCGGCATCGCCCGCGATACCCTCCTGCCCGCCGGCATTCCCGTGCGTTCCGCCTTCCGCCAGCGCGGTGACAGGGCCGCGGCACGGAGAGCCCTGGGCCTGCCGGAGACCGGCCGCCACATCGTCCTCATGTCCGGCAGCATCGGCTGCGGCCCCATGGGCGACGTGGCGGAGGACCTGAATATGCGTATGGCCGACGGCGACTTTGCCACGGTGCTGTGCGGCAGCAACAAGCAGATGCGCTATGCCCTGGAGCTGCGCCGCCTGTACCGCGTGGAGGCTGTGGGCTTTACCACCCAGGTGCAGCTGTACATGGACAGCGCGGACGTGCTGGTCAGCAAGCCCGGCGGCATCAGCATCACCGAGGCCGGCACCCGCGGCGTGCCGCTGCTGCTGGCGGATATGGTGGGCGGCTGCGAAACGCGGAACGAGGCGTTCTTCACCGCCCACGGCTGGGCGGCCGCCTGCCCGCCGGACAACATGGCCGCGTCGGCCCTGGCCTTTCTGGAGGACGAACAGCAGCGTCAGGCCATCACCGCTGCCCAGAGCCGCGATTTCGACGGCCTGGCCGCCGACCGTGTGGCCGCCGCCGTCCTCGCCCGCTGCAAGAAATGACCCCAGCGCCCACGGCGGCAGCCGTGGGCGCCTTCTTTGCGCTTTTTGTACGGCGTCCCTCTTGCATTTCGCGCAAACTGTCGGTATACTTGTTAAAGAAATATCGATTTGTTCACAGACAGGTCATATTCGTATAGTAGGATGAAACTGCGGCCCCGGACGTGGGCTGCGGCCGAAAGGAGGGCGTCTGCCCATGATGATCGAAAAAAGCGGCACCATCCGCCTGCGGGACATTCCCACCGCCGCGGGCCTTTCCCCGAAGGACCAGGAGCTGGCGGCGGGCATGGTGCGGGTGACGCACCTGTACCGCAGTGCGCTGAAGGTAGCCGTAACGCAGATGGAGATCCTGGACGAGGAGTTCGCCCGTCTGTATGACCACTCGCCCATCCACCACATCGAGTACCGTATCAAGACGCTGGACAGCATCATCGACAAGCTGCGCCGCCGGGGCCTGGAGGTCAGCATCGACAACATCTATGCCCACATCCAGGACGTGGCCGGTATCCGCGTCATCTGCAACTATCTGGATGATATCTACTACCTGCGCTCCCTGCTCACCCGCAGCGAGTCCTATACCGTCCTCCGCGAGGTGGACTATATCAAGGAGCCCAAGGACACCGGTTACCGCAGCCTGCACCTGATCGTCAACGTGCCCATCGTCATCAGCGAGGGCACCATGGTCCTGCCGGTGGAGATCCAGCTCCGCACCATCGCCATGGATATGTGGGCCAGTCTGGAGCACGAGCTGCGGTATAAATCCGACCGCAAATTCACCCAGCAGGATGCCGCCCGCCTGCGCCTGTGCTCCGACGCCATCAGCGAGATCGACCGGGAGATGCAGGATATCTACCAGGGCAACGAACCCCAATACCACGCCTGAACACAAAAGACCGGCCCCGCCGGTCTTTTTTCGTCCCCAGCCAAGGCCCATAACTTCCCCTTATACCTCCCACACCGATTTGTTATGCCAACATCTGGATATTCCCGTTGCCTTTCGCGACACTTTCTGGTAAGATGGTCGTACAAC
>OCHJ01000491.1_pt1 | contig 49981 bp, 54 predicted proteins | sample 1538381 | NCBI WGS metagenome assembly OCHJ01 (sample SAMN04571688, study PRJEB22368) | human gut metagenome | biome: human gut; material: stool | host: Homo sapiens | place: Luxembourg | collected 2012-06-29 | reverse complement strand
TTAAATCACTTATTCAATTTTATTTATTTTGTTTCACATCAATTGTAATACAACATAAATTAATATTAAAAACAAAACCTTTAAATACCGAAAATTTCATTTGAAAAACTAAAATCTCTCAAACCCAAGCATCCGTAATGTGAATTTTTTGTGAAATACTTTACATTAAATCTATATAATGATAATATTGTAGACGAATTAATACATAACAAAAGGAGGAATTTTTTGTGATAGAGGTAAAAAATGTTACAAAAAAGTATGGGAAATTTACAGCCGTAGACAACATAAGTTTTACAATTAAAGAAGGTGAAATAGTAGGCCTATTACGGACCAAATGGTGCGGGAAAAAGTACAACAATGAATATGTTAACAGGATTTATTGAACAAACAAGTGGAGAAATTGTTGTAGATGGTTTTGATATGTTAAAAAAACCAAAGAAAGCTAAAAAAGAAATTGGTTATATGCCAGAAGGAGTACCACTTTATACAGATTTAACAGTAAAAGAATTTGTTACATATATGGCAGAAATAAAAAAAGTGGATAGAAAAACAAGAAAAGAAGAAGTAGAAAAAATAATAGAAAAAACAGGTTTGAAAGATGTAGAGAAAAAGCTTATTAGAAATCTTTCAAGAGGATATAAACAAAGAACTGGTATGGCAGGAGCTCTAGTTGGAGCACCTAAAATACTAATTTTAGACGAACCAACAGTTGGATTAGACCCTAAACAAATAACAGAAATTAGAAATTTAATAAAAGAACTTGGAAAAACACATACAGTAATTTTAAGCTCACATATTTTATCAGAAGTAAGTCAAATTTGTAATAAAGTAATTATTATAAATAAAGGAAAACTAGTTGCAATAGATACACCAGAAAACTTAGAAAATAAAGTATTAAATAAAAATTGTATTTATGTAACAGTAGAAGACCCTGAAAACAAAATGAAAGATATGAAAGACAAAATAGAAGGTGCACAAAAATTTGAATTAATAGAAGAACTAGAAGATGGAACAAAACAATATATGGTTGAATCAAAAGAAAATGTGGATCTAAGAAAAGTATTATTTACAGAACTTGCAAAAGAAAATATCACAATATTTGAAATGAAAAAAGCAGATAGTACATTAGAAGATGCATTTATGAAAATCATTGAAGGAGGTAAAAACTAATGTTAGCAGTCATAAAAAAAGAGTTAAAAACATATTTTTATTCACCAGTAGGATATGTGTTTATAGGATTATTTTTACTAATGTTTAGTATATTTTTCTATGTAGATGTTTTTAAATATCAAAGCACAAACTTTGAATATATATTTTACTCAGGTGCAACAATATTAACATTTATAGTACCTGTACTTACAATGAGATCAATTGCAGAAGAAAGAAAAAACGGAACAGAACAATTGCTATTGACATCACCACTTAGTATTACAAAATTAGTATTAGGAAAATTTATAGCAGCAACATTAATAGTTTTAATAACAGAAATTTGTACATTTTTATATTTTGGAATACTATGTTTCTTTGGAAAACCACATATAACAACAGCATTGGTTACATTATTGGGATTTTTATTATTAGCAATGAGTTATATCTCATTTGGTATTTTTGCTTCAAGCATTACAGAAAATCAAATAATTGCAGGTGTAATTACAATAGGATTTTTCATTTTAACTTGGTTTTTACCACAATTTAGTAGCATATTTACAAATTTCTCATTGATAAATATGTTTTCTAAATTTCCAGAAGGACAAATTGACATTGCAGATACTGTAATGTATATAAGTTTTACAGTTTTATGCTTATTACTTACAGTAATATTTATGCAAAGAAGAAAAAGTGTAAGATAGGAGGTAAGAACATTGGAAAAAGAAAGTAAAGAGCAAAAAGCAAAAAACAAAGCTGATAAAATGGCTAAAAAAGCTGAGGCTAAAAAAAATAAAGCAGAGAAAAAAGCTTTAAAAAATAAAGATAAAAAACCAAATAAATTTATAGAAATTATAAAGAAAAAATGGTTAATTAATGGAACAAAAACAGCAATATTAGTAGTTGCATTAGTTGCAATATTTATGGCATTAAATTTAGGAATGCAAAAACTAAACTTAACACCATTAGATTTTACTCAAGAAAAGTTATATACGTTAACAGATGAAAGTAAAGAAAAAGTAAAAAATATAGATAAAACTATAAATATTTATTTTGTAGGATATACAGATACAGATTCTAATTTAGATTTAGCAAAACAATATAATAAAGTAAATAACAAAATTACAGCAGAAGCAGTAGATGCAAATAATAGACCAGATTTAACGCAAAAATATGGAATAGAAAGTGGAACACAAGGAATTATTGTAGAATGTGGAGAAAAATCAAAAGTATTAACATCACAAGATTTAGTAAGTTATGACACATCTTCTTCAAAGACAGTAAGTGTAGCAGAACAAAAACTAACAGGAGCAATAGTTTCTGTATCAACAGATAAAGTTCCAAAAGTATATTTCTTAGAAGGATATAGTGATTTTTCACTATCACAAAATATGACATATTTAAAAATGTTGCTTGCAAATGAAATTAATGAAATAGATACATTAAATATTTTAACAACTGGAAAAGTTCCAGATGATTGTGATACATTAGTAATTACAACACCTTCAAAAGATTTTGATGATGTTGCAACAACAGCAATAACAGATTATATAAATTCAGGAAAAAATATTTTATGGTTAAATGCAGCACAAACAGCAAAAAAAGATTTAACAAATGTTAATAAAATATTGGCATTATATGGTGTAAATCCATTTGAAACAGGAATAATAAGAGAAACAGATTCAAGCAGAATGATGTCAAATTCACCTGATATTATAATTCCAGAAATACAATATTCAGACAGTACAAAAAGCATACATAATACAACAGGTCCAATATTTATAAATGCTACAAAAATAAATATAGCTGATTCAGACAAATTAACAGAATTAAATGTAACAAAAACAGAATTAGCAAATACAAGTGAAGGAGCATATTTTAGAAAAGACTTTAATAACCAACAATCATCAGCAACAAGTAGTGATGAAACAGGAAGTTTTGTTGTAGGAGCTGAATTAGATAAAACAATAAAAGCAGCTAATGAGGAAACAAATGAACAAGAAATAAAATCTAAATTGATAATATATGGAGAAAATTACTTTGCAACAGATTATCAACTAAGCCAAAATTCACAATATTCAGCAGTTCAACTTGGATATAACAAAGAACTTGTAATGGATTCAATATCATATTTAGTTGATAGAGAAGAAGATATAACAGCAAGAAAAGATACAGGAACAGTAACATACACAGCAACAGACAAGCAAGATACAATAATTAAATGCATAATATTTGCTGTACCAGTATTAATAATAATAGCAGGTATTATTGTATGGCAAGTTAGAAGAAGAAAAAAATAAAAAAGTTGTAAAATATTTATTAAATAGCAATTAAAGAGACTGAATAAAAAGCAAGAAAATTTCTTGCTTTTTATTTATGTGTATAGTAAAATTAAGATATTAAAATCGAAAGAAAAGATAAACTCTGGTAGGAGGAAAAAAGTTAAAATGAAAGATGTTTGGAAAGAACATGAACCAAATTTAGGATTTAAAATGATTAATAGAAAAAAGATAGTTATAACAACAATAATTATCATATTTATTGTGTTACTTATAATTTTGATAGGAACTTATTGCACAAACAGTGGAATAAGAGGTTGGATAGATAAATTTATACTTAGAAAAGAAGTATTACAAGATAGTGTAGCTACAATTGATTTAAAAGAAGGACAAAATGCTAATGTTTATGCATTTAATAAATATATAGGAATATTAGATCAAGCAAAATTTACAATATATTCGAATAGTGGTAATAAAGAAAAAGAACTAGATGTACAAATATCAAACCCTATATATTGCTCAGCAAATAGATTTTTAGCAATAGCTGAAAAACAAGGACAAAGAATATATTTGGTAACAGATAAAGATGTATCTTGGGATACAACAATAGAGGGAAATATATCACAAATATTTGTAAATAAAAATGGATATGTGGCAGTAGTAATAACAGGAACACTTAATAAAACAGTAATAAAAATGTATAATCCATCAGGAAAAGCAATGTTTACACAATATTTATCTAGCACAAGAGCAGTAGATGTAAATATATCAAATGACAATAAATACTTAGCAATAGCAGAAATAGACACATCCAAAACTACAATTCAATCAAATATAAAGATAATTTCTATTGACAAAGCAGAAAAAAATGCAGAAGATTATCTAGAAAAAACATATTCAAGTACAAGTGGAAAATTAATAACAAACATAAGATATCAAGATAAAAACAAATTAGTATGTATGTACACAGATGGAATATCAGTAATAGAAAATGGTCAAGAAAATACATTGGTAGAAACTAAAGACAAAAAGATGTCTTTCCAATCAATAGAAATAGATAATAATATATGTTATGTAGAAGAAAAATCATCAGGGTTATTTACAGCTGACTCAGTTGTAAACATTATAAATATAGATAATAAAAATTCAAAGCAATACACAGTAAATTATGTTGCAAAAGAGATTTTTACCAATGTAGATATCATAGCATTAAATCTTGGAACAGATATTGAATTTATAAATACAGGTGGATGGCTAGTAAAAAGATATGTTGCAAACCAAGAAATAACAAATGTAGTAGTATCTAACAATATTGCAGGAATTGTATATAGAGATAAAATAGAAATAATAAATTTATAGGAGGAAAATTATGTGGGGAATAATTGATATAATAATTCTTGGGTTTATTTTATTATCAGTAATTGGAGGATATAAAAAAGGTCTAATATCTTTAGGAATACATCTTTTTGCATTTGTATTAGCTCTATTAATTTCATTTGTATTATATAGACCAATAGGAAATATAGTAATTAATACAACCGAAATAGATGAAACAATTCAAGCAACAATACAAAACAACATAGAAAATATTTCAAATAATGATAGTATGGAAAATGAACTAACAAAAGATTTGATAGAAAGTGCAAAAAATGGAATGTTGCCAGAAGTATCAAAACAATTGGCATATAATATAGTATACTTAGGAACAATGATAGTCTTATTCTTAGTTTTAAGAGTTTGCCTAATGTTAGTAAATACAGTAGCAAATGCAATTGCTAAATTACCAATATTAGATCAAATAAATAAGTTAGGTGGAGCAGTATATGGAGTAATAAGAGGAATTATAATTACATATGTAGTATTAATGGTAATAAGCTTAATAATAGCTGTAAATCCTAAAAACAAACTAGCTCAAATGGTAGATGAAACATATTTAGCAAAAACTATGATGGAAAATAATATTTTAAATGTATTTATCGTTAGTAAATAATATTTTTGAATAAGAAACGAGTCGTTTTGTTATAAACGATTAGTTTTTTTTGTAAAAAATAAACAGATTTATTGCCTTTTAAGACAAAATTTGCTATACTAATAACAATTGATTTTAGGAGTGAGTATTTTGGAAAAAAATAGTTCAAACAAAAGAACAAAAAATAGTAATCAAAGAAATAATACAAGAAAAAATATAGATAATAGAAAAAATGTAAATAGAAAAAAAGCAAATAAACCTAAAAAGAAAGTCTGGCCTAAAGTGCTTTTAATAATAGTAATAATATTAGCAATTGCAGGAGGAGTTTTTGCATATAATGTGCATAAAAATGGAGGAGGAGCTAAAGGAGTTTTAACAACAGTATTAGATGCTAAAAAAGATGTTGGAGAATTCCAATGTTTAATACTTGGTATTAGTACAGATGAAAAAGGATCATTATTAACAGACACAATAATGGTTACATCATATAATCCAAAAACACAAAAAGCTGCATTAATTTCAGTGCCTAGAGATAGTTACACTGGAAAAAATCCAGCAAAAGCAACTGCATATGAAAAAATAAATTCATTATATAGCAGAAAAGAAGATCCTCAAACTGTATTAGATGCTGTAAATAATTTAACTGGATTAAATATACAATATTATGCAATAGTAAAAACAGAAGCATTTATAAAATTAGTTGATGCAATTGGAGGAGTAACCTTTAATGTTCCAATAGATATGGATTATGATGATACTTCACAAGACTTGCATATTCACCTAAAAGCAGGAGAACAAGAATTAGATGGAGACAAAGCAGAACAATTAGTTCGTTTTAGACATAACAATGATAATACTTCATATCCGGCAGAATATGGTGATAATGACTTAGGAAGAATGAGAACTCAAAGAGAATTTATTATGCAAGTAGTAAAACAAACAGCTAAAGTTGAAAATATAACAAAAATAGGAAAAATATTAGATATAGCTGGGGAAAATGTAATAACAAATATAGATTTTAATGCTGCAAAAGATTATATACCATATGTTGTAGAATTTAATACAGATAATTTAGAAACAGATTCATTACCAGGAACAGTGCCAAGTCTAAAACAAACTAATAATGTAAGTATATTTGTAGTAGATAAAGTAGCTACAAAAGAAATGGTTCAAAAAATGTTTTATAATATAGAAGGTGATGAAGAAAGCTTGGAAGAAGAGACAAATACATCAAATTCAAGTAATACAACATCAAATAGTACAACTTCAAGTTCAAATACTACAGGAAGCCAAACTTCAGCAAATAGTAAATCAAATATAAAAATAGAAGTATTAAATGGTAGTGGAGTAAGTTCAAATTTACAAAAAGTTGTAGATCAACTTGAAGGTGCAGGATTTAAAATATCAAGAACAGGAAGTACAAATTCAACAGCCAAAACTGTAATTATGAATAAAAAGAGCACATCTGATAGCATATTAAATAGTATAAAAACAACATTAGGAACAGGATATATTCAAGATAGTGAATCAAGTTCTAGTAAAGTAAATGTTGTAGTAATAATTGGAAAAGATTATTAATATAAAATTTATAAAAAACAAAAGATAAGTTACTATAATTTATAAAAATTCATTAAGTTTTAAATGGAACTTTTATAAAAAGTAACTTATCTTTTTTGTAAATATATAAGCAATAAATTTCGAGTAATATCAATATATTCAATAATTCATTTTACATCTAAAATTTTATCTTCTTCTAATAGTTTTTTTAGAATTTTTAAAAAATCTATAAATAATTAATATCAAAATTAAAAATCCAAATCCATATAAAATATAAGTAAACAATTTAGACTTTTCAACATTGTTAGCAGCAATCAAATTAGTTGTATAGGTTATTCCATTTACAGTATAAGAGACTTTACCTATTGCTTGACCTTCTTCAATTGGTGCTTCAATATTATCATTTAAAGAAATTTCAGGTTGTATAGCAGTTAAATCATCAGAATTATTAGCTAAAACAGGAATATCTTCTGATACTAATAAATTTAAGCTTTTAGTGTTTTTTGTAGCATTTTTTACTTCAATATTAGTTATAATATCTTTTTCATTAACAATATTTTTAATAGAAAAATTTTTATATCCATAATTATATAAAGAACGTGTGTCTTTAAATCTGTTATTACTGTTTAATATAACTCCAATTAACTCTAAATCATTATTATATGCGGCTGAGACCAAACAACCACCAGCTTTAGAGGTATATCCTGTTTTCCCTGCAATTAAATTGGAATAATAATTTGAGTTTCCAGCAATTAAAAGCTCATTAGTTGAATCATATTTTCTTGGATTAGATTTATTTGTTGCAGGAATAGCACAAGATGCTTGACCAGCAATTTTTCTAAAAGCATCATTTTTTAAGCAATATTGCATAATAATTGCTAAATCATGGGCTGTTGTATAATGATTATCATCTTGTAATCCATAAGGATTTGTAAAATGTGTATTAGATAATCCAAGTTCATTAGCTTTAGTATTCATCATAGAAACAAAACTACTAACAGAACCACCGGCATATTCAGCCAATACATTTGCAGCATCATTTGCAGAATGTACAAGTAAAAGTTCTAGCAATTGTTCAACTGTTAATTCTTCTTCAATTTGAATATCAGCAGTAGAATATCCACTTGGAATAGACATAACAGCATCATAACTGGCAGTAACTTTTTCATCTAAACTATGATTTTCTAAAACTAAAATGGCTGTAACAATTTTAGTAGTACTTGCTGGAAACATTTTTTTATTTTCATTTTTACTATATAAAATTTTATTTGTTTTGTTATCTACTAATAAAGCAGAAGAAGCATTAATATCTAATGCAGATGTAAAATCATCTGCAAAAACATAATTACCAAATATAAAGTTATTAAAAAACATGAAAATACTATATGCAAATAACAAAATACATAACTTATATAAAAGCTTTTTATTCATAATTTTAAAATTCATTTTTCAATCTCCTATATTAATTCTAACATAATATATCCTATTTCGACAAAAAATTCAATAGAAAAAATATAAAATAAAAGGAGGAATACAATAAAAGATATGAAAAGATATTTAATAAAAATTAACAAAAAACAGAAAATAATATTAATTTCTATAATAGCTATTTTGGCAACAGGAATAAGTTATTATGCATATTCAAAAGAAAATACAGAATATGAAATGTCAAATTTAGAATTGGAAAATAATATTCCAAATGAGCAAAAAGAAGAAGGCAATTTAAAACAAGCCGAAAAAACAAAAATAAAAGTGCATGTATCTGGGGCAGTAAATCAAGAAGGAGTAATAGAATTAGATGAAGGTGCTAGAATAGTAGATGCAATTGAAAAAACAGGAGGCTTTACAGAAGAAGCATATACAAAAGAAATAAATCTGGCACATCCACTAGAAGATGGTGTAAAAATTTATATACCAACTAAAAAAGAAATAGAAGAAAAAGAGAATAATGTAGTTGTTAACCAAAATGAAACAATAACCCAAGCTAAATATAGTACAAGAGAAACAAAAACTTCAAATATTAACAATTTAACCAAATCAAATAATTCAAAAATAAATATAAATACTGCAACTAAAGAACAATTGGACACATTACCAGGAATTGGAGTGTCAACAGCAGAAAAAATAATACAGTATAGAAAGGAAAAGGGAAAGTTTAAAACCAAAGAAGATATAAAAAATGTAAATGGAATAGGAGAAAGCAAATACGAAAAAATAAAAGATTTGATAGAAATATAAAAATATGATAAAATATTCAAAAAGATAAAAGGAAAATAAAAATATGAAAGATCCATATATATTAGAAGATGGAACATTAAAAAATTGAAAGAACACATGGAAGAAATAAATAGCTATAATTGGAAAGAAATGAATATAGATGAAATATCACAAAAATTCACAAAATGTTTAGCACAAATATGGAGAGTACATCCTTTTAGAGATGGCAATACAAGAACAACATTAACATTTGCAGATATATTTGCTAAACAACATGGATTTGAAATGGACATGGGAATGTTATTAGACAATCTTGAAAGAATAGTTGATGATGAAACAGGAAAGATTAAGAGATTTAGTGTAAGAGATAAATTTGTATTAGCAGCTTTAGATGAAAAAGATTATCCAGAACCAGAACACTTAGAAAGAATAATAAAAATGTCAATAGAAAAAGGAATTAATAAGAAAATAGATTCATTAAATCAAATTGTTGAAAGATAAGATAAAATAGCTTGTATCAATAGATACAAGCTATTTATAACGATTATTCTAATGGTTGCGGGGGTAAGACTCGAACTTACGACCTTCGGGTTATGAGCCCGACGAGCTGCCAACTGCTCCACCCCGCGATGTTTCAACAAATTAATTATACAACCTAGATATTAATTTTGTCAATAGTTTTTTCAAAATTACCATGAAAACTATAACTCATTTATATATTATATGAAAAATATTTAAAAATATTACAATATAAAAAAATATATTGCATAAATTTAAAATTATGTATATAGTATATAAAAAATAGCAAATAATAAAATAAAAATGTATATGGAGGTAAGATAAATGAGAATTGAAAAAATAACAAACGATAATTTTAAAACAGAAGTACTACAAAGTGAAATGTCAGTACTAGTTGATTTTTATGCGGATTGGTGTGGACCTTGTAAAATGTTAGCACCAATTGTTGACGAAATAGCACAAGAAAATGATGATATAAAAGTAGTTAAAGTCAATGTAGATGAAAATCCTAATATAGCATTAGACTATAAAGTAATGTCAATACCAACATTGGTCGTTATAAAAGGTGGTAAAGAAGTTTCTAGATCAGTAGGTGTTGTTGATAAAAAAGAAATATTGGAAATGTTATCAAAATAAAAAAACACAGTAAGTGAATTATCACTTGCTGTGTTTTAACTTAATAAAATTACAAAAATTCAGGATATACTATTTTCATCCATTCTTGGGCTACAAGATATGCAAAAATAAGATCTTCATCAGTAACATATCGAGTAGTGTTAAAGTATTGGATAAAATGATAAATTATTTTTGATAAATTTTATGGAAACACAATACAAAAGATATATAAATAATAGAAACAACAAAAGAACAATGACTGTAAAAGAAAAAATGTTCATATAGGAGAAATAAATTTAGAAAAAGAATGTTATTTTTAAGAAAAAATATGTTATAATTAAAAACATGAAAAGATATAAAGATAAAATAAATAATTGTGTAAGAAAAACTATAAAAATAATAAAAGATAATCCACAAAAAACAATAAAAATAATTGCTAGTATATTAATATTAATAGGAATAATTACTGGAATGAATATGCTGTTTAAAGAAAACAAAGAACAAAAATATGTAGCATATGATGGAAAAAATTTAAATGAAGTAAGATATCCAGGCTATAAAGAATTAATAGATAATTTAAAAGAATTACATCCAAATTGGGAATTTACACTATTTTATACAAAATTAAATTGGGAAGAAGTAATAGAAAATGAAGGGCATAAAGATAATGTAAAATATCCAACTAATTTAATACCAGATTCAAATGATTATCCAGAAGATTGGAAATGTGAGATTGATAAAGATAAAAAATTTGATAATGGAACATGGCTATGTGCATCTGATAAAGCAATAAAATGTCAAATGGATCCTAGAAACATATTAAATGATGATAATATATTTCAATTTATAGAATTAAAATATGTAAAAAATGCACAAACTGAAAAAGGGCTAAAAGTAATAACTCAAAATACATTTTTAGAAAATGAATTAGTTCAAAAAGCATTGATAGAAGCTGGCGAAAAGGCTAATATAGATCCATATTTTGTAGCTTCACGATTGATTCAAGAACAAGGAAAAAAAGGAACTGTATTGTCCAAAGGATATCAATATAATGAAGAAAATATAGTTTATAATCCATTTAATATAGGTGCAAAAGGAAATTCAAGTTCGGAAATATTAAGCAATGCAGCCAAATATGCATATGAACAGGGATGGGATTCGTTAGAAAAAGCAATTGTTGGTGGAATTGAATATGTAAAAGAAGATTATATAAATAAAGGACAAAACACATTATATTTACAAAAATTTGATGTTGTAAATGGTGATAATTCATTATACAAAAATCAATATATGCAAAATTTAATGGCACCACAGTCAGAAGCAAAAAGTATGCTAAAAATATATAAAGCATCAGATACAGTTGATAGTAATTTAAACTTTATAATTCCATTATATGAAAATATGCCTACAGAAATATCAGAAAAATAAAAAGCAAGAAAGGTACAACTTATGTTGTACCTTTCTTGGATTGCAAATATATGTTTAACTAATTAATAAAAGAATTATTAATTAGAAAATTAAAAACTAATTTAAGTGTATATATTATAAATTTTTCATGAAAATTGAAATATTTTCAATTAATTTTATACTTTCAATAATTTGTTTATCTTGGTATTTATCTAAAATTTTCTGAGTATTACTAATTATAGAGTCATCTAATCCAAATAAAATGTAATCAGCAGAATGTCCACTAATATTCATTAATTTTTTTAAAGAATGATAAACAAGATTTCCTCTACCATTTTCTATTAATCCTAAAAATTGTCCTGAAATACCAATTTCTTTTCCAAGTTGAATTTTTGTCATGTGTAATTCGTTTTCTCTAATATCTTTAATACGTTTTCCTCTTTCGACTTTTTCGTCCATTTCAATACTAGTATTCATTTTTACGAATGTCACCTCATATACTTTTCGTTCATTATACAGGAAGAAAAAGAAAATAACTTGATATAATATAATGGTAAAATGTGGTATTTTATGATAAATTATGATATATTGTGATAAAAAGAGGAGGAAAATTATGGATTTTAAGCCTATGACAATATTAATAATAGAAGATGATGTGGATGCATGCAATAAATTTAGAGAATGTGCTAAAAGAAGAAATGATATACAAATAGTAAAAATAACAGATTCAGATATTGATGGTTTAGAGTATGCAAAAGGAAAAAGACCAGAAGGAATTATATTAGACTTAGAATTGAATAATAGTAGTAATGGAAATGTGAGTTCAATTGGAATTGTCTCAAAACTGAGAAAGATTAGCCCAAATTATGAACCAGTTATTATTGTCACTACACATGTAAACTCAAAAAGAACTTATGAAATACTTCATAGAGATAATGTAGATTTAATAATGTATAAAGAACAAGCAAACTATTCTAGTGAAAATGTATTTAATACACTTTTAACTTATAGAAAAGAAGAAATAGAAGAATTACCAGAAACATATGAATTAGAAAAACAAGATTTGGAAAATAAAATATCAAAAAGTATAGACAGAGAGTTAGACTTGATAGGAATAACAGAAAAAATGAAAGGAAGAAGATATATCCATGATGCAATTATGTTTTTAGTACAAAATGAAGATAGCGACACAAATGTAATAAGATATTTGACTAAAAAGCATCAAAGAACAGAAAGTACAATTACTAATGGAATTCAAAATGCAATATCACATGCATGGGCTAAAACGCCATTAGATGAATTGATGAAAAATTATACAGCAGTAGTAAGTTATAAAACAGGTGAACCAACACCTATGGAATTAATTTATCATTATGCAGAGAAAATAAGAAAAGAAATCTAGTATTCAAAAAATACTAGATTTCTTTATTTCCAACTAGTTTTCTCTATCACCAGATACCAATTATTTTAAACAAATAATTGGTATCTTTTTATTAGACAAGAAGAGACAGACAAAAGATTAAAAAACTAATAAAAAGGTGGTGAAAAATATGAGTTGGGAAGATTTATGGAAATGGGTTAGCCATTGGTTTGGATAAAAAGTAAAAAAAGGGAAAAGAACGTTGAATTCTTTTCTCTTTTTTTATATAATTAGAGGTATAGATAGGAGGAGTTAAATCTATGTATACAATATTATATATAGTAAAAACATTGTTAATGTGTTTATATATGTCATATAATAATACAAAAATTTTAAAACTCGAAAAAGGAAAGCTATATAAAATATCAGCAATATTATATGTAATATTATCAATATTGTATGCATATATAAATATGTCACTACAAATGAACATAAATACTACAATTTATGCAACATTATGTGTAAGCATTGCATATATTTTTATTTACAAATTAAGTATTACATATTCAATAGTAATATCAATGCTGTCAATGGCAATAAATCAAGTTTTGTTTTGTATTTCAGCAATAATAGTATATGTTCCAGTAAGGATGATTCACATAACAAATGAATATCTAAGTTTTTTCATAATTAATGTAGTACAAATAGGATTTTTAATAGCATTCTGGAGAATCAAAAGAATTCGTAATGGAATAACATTCCTAAAGAAATGGAAAGATGATGAATATATGAACTTATTGCTATTGAACATAAGTAGCGCTATATTGTTTATAGCAGTAATACTATCAAATTATCAAGAAGGTATAACTTCTAAATTTGGAGTAATGCTAATTATATTTGCAATAGTAATGTTTATAACAATATGGAAATCATTACAATTATATTATAAACAACAAATGTTAGAAAAAGTATTAGAGAAAACACAAAAAGATCTAGCAGATAAGACTGAAGAAGTTAAAAAACTAGAAGCAGAAAATTTAAGCTTTAGTGAAATAAGTCATTCAATAGCACATAGACAAGATTCATTAAAACATAAACTAGAAAAGTTATCTACAAACACAGAATTTGCAGATGAAATCTCAATAAATGCTCAAATAGATAATATAACAAAAGATTTAAGAAAGAAGACAAAGATAGATCTTGAGAAAACTGGAATAGAAATAGTAGATGATATGCTTGATTGCATGCAAGCGAAATGTGTAGAAAATAATATTGATTTTCAACTACAAATAAATGGAAATATATATCATATGACTAATAATTATATTGCTAAGGAAGATTTAGAAATTTTACTTGCAGATCACATAAAAGATGCAATTATAGCAATAAATCATTGTGAAAACATTAATAAAAGTATATTGGTAAGAATTGGAAAAATAGATGGTATATATGGAGTATATTTTTATGATAGTGGTATTGAGTTTGAATTTAATACACTATTAAACTTAGGGAAAATTCCAATAACAACACATAAGAATGAAGGCGGAACAGGTATGGGATTTATGAATACTTTTAAAACATTAAGTAAAACTAAAGGTAGTCTAGAAATAGAAGAAATTGGAAAGCCATCAAAAAGTAATTTTACAAAAGTATTAAAATTTAAATTTAACAATAAAAATGAATACAAGATTATATCTTATAAGGGAAAAGAATTAAAAGAAAAAGATGAAGAAAATAAATTAATAATAGAAAATATTGAAAGATAAGAATAAGTCCAAGTTATATCTACATAAAAATTAATAAATAGATATAAGGAGGGCTTTTTTATATGGAATCAATATTAACAAAAGTTAAGAAAAGTAAAGTATTACAAATACAAATAATAGCAATAATATTTAGCATAATATGTGGAACTCTGTTTCATTTTGTATATCAATGGACAGGAGAAAATAAAATAATAGCAGCATTTGTTCCAGTAAATGAAAGCATATGGGAACACCTAAAATTAGTATTTTATCCAATGGGAATATTTGCAATTATAGAATATTTTATAGTAAAAAATAGAGTTAACAATTATTTAGAGGCAAAAACCATAGGGATATTTGTAGCAATTTTCTTCATAATAGTAGTATACTTTACATATACAGGAATTATAGGTGCAGGTATATTTTTTATAGATATATTAATATTTATTTTAAGCATTATTATTGGAGAATGTGTTGCATATAAACTAATGACAAGAAAAAATGAGAGTAATGAAAAAACAAAAATATTGGCAATAATAATATTAGTATTTTTATTATTTTGCTTTATTTTATTCACATATTATTCACCAGAAGTGAATTTGTTTAGAGATTTTACAACAGGAAATTATGGGTTAGAATAAAAATATTAGAAAAATAAAGTGAACAAAAACGGTTAGAATTAATAATCTTAGTTCACTTTAAATTTGTTTTAATATAATTTTAAAATGTCTTCAATAACGTACGAAACAGGTAATACTTCTTCATCTGATGAAACAATAAAAGAAGTAGTGCCATCTTCATTTTTGAATACAGAAACTGTAACTTTTCCTATTAGTTTCTCCATAAAGAACCCCCCTTTTTATTGATTTAATAGGAAAAGTATAACAAATAAAAAGTGAAAAAAATGTCGAAAAATCTGAATAATGCAAAAAAAGTTAAAAAATTACAAAAAATTGAAAAAATTGTAAATATTTTTGAAAAAGATATTGACAAAATAAAAAAACGAGAGTATGATAAACAAAATTTAAATCAAATTTATTTAGTCATTCGAATTTTAATCGAAACAAAATCCAAAATAAAAAATTATATATGTGTTTAGATTTCTGAGGTCATTATATGTACCCCTATTATTAAGTAAACATGTAATTGTTTAAATCAAAGATCTTAAAATTACTATCCCCCGATTTTAATCGTATAATTTCTCTAAATCCCCATTTTAGATAATAACATATAGTGGCCTCAGAAATCTAAACATGTAAGAAAGGAAAAAATGTTATCAATAGTACAAAGCATAGCACTAAATGGTTTAGACGGATATCTAGTTTCTATTCAAGTAGATATATCAGATGGATTACCATATTTTGAAATTGTTGGTTTACCAGATATGAGTGTAAAAGAATCAAAAGAAAGAGTAAAAACGGCAATAAAAAATACAGGAATACATTTAAATAGTAAAAAAATTATTATAAATTTAGCACCGGCAAATACAAGAAAAGAAGGATCAAAATTTGATTTACCAATAGCAATTGGAGTTTTAATTTCTAATAAGGAAATCAAAAATAAAAATTTAAATAAATTTTTAAAAGAAACAGCATTTATTGGGGAATTATCATTAAATGGAAAAATCGAAAAAGTAAATGGAATTTTAGCAATAGTTATAGAAGCTAAAAGACTAGGAATAAAAAGAATTATACTTCCAAAAGAAAATATAAAAGAAGCATCTATAATAGATGGAATACAAATATTACCAGTAGAATATTTAAATGAACTAATTGAATATTTAAATGGAAACCAAAAATTAAAAGAAGTAGAAAAAAGAAAAATAGATGTAAAAACTGAAAATAAATATGAAGTTGATTTTTCAGAAGTTAAAGGACAAGAAAGTGTAAAAAGAGCTTTGGAAATCGTAGCAGCAGGAGGACATAATTGCTGTTTAATAGGAAGCCCTGGGGTAGGAAAAACAATGTTAGCTAAAAGATTACCTTCAATACTTCCTGATATGAACTTTGAAGAATCATTAGAAACAACAAAAATATATAGTATTTCAGGACTAGCAAATCAAGAAAATCCATTAATACAGCAAAGGCCATTTAGAAGTCCACATCATAACATAACTACTGCATCCTTAATTGGAGGAGGAAGAATACCAAAACCACGGAGAAATAAGTTTAGCCCATTATGGTGTTCTATTTTTAGATGAATTAACAGAATTTGACAAAAATGTATTAGAAACATTAAGAGGACCATTGGAAAATAAAAAAGTCACTATCAGTAGAACAAATTCAGTAATAACATATCCATGTAATTTTATTTTTATAGCCAGTATGAATCCATGTCCATGTGGCTATTATGGATCAAATGTGAAAAAATGTACATGTAAACCGGAACAAATAAAGAAATATATAAGTAAAATTAGTGGCCCACTTTTAGACAGAATTGATTTACATATAGAAGTAGAAAATGTGGAATATACTAAATTAGAAAACCAAGTAAAATTAGAAACATCAGATGAGATAAGGGGAAGAGTGAATAAAGCAAGAAACAGGCAAATAGAAAGATACAAAAAATATAAAATTTATTCAAATGCAGAGCTAACTCCTAGTTTAATAGAAAAATATTGTAAAATAGATGATAAAAGTAAAGAATTATTAGAAAAGGCTTTTAAAAATTTAGGACTTAGTGCAAGAGGATATAATAAAATTTTAAAAATAGCTAGAACCATAGCTGATTTAGAAGAAAAAGAAAAAATAGAAATAAGTCATATAGCAGAAGCAATACAATATAGAAATTTAGACAGAAAATATTGGAGTTAAAATAAATGCAAAAAATAACAATTAATGATAAAAAATATCCAAAAAGTTTATTAAAAATAGATAATCCACCAAAACAGTTGTATTTAGAAGGAAATATAGAATTATTAAATAAAAATTGTATTGCAATAATAGGTTCAAGAAATTGTTCAGAAAATGGTAAAAAATTAGCACAAAAATTTGCAATTGAATTATCAAATCAAGGAATAATCATTATAAGTGGTATGGCAAAAGGAATTGATAGTGAAGCTCATAAAGGAACGTTAAGGGCTAAAGGAAAAACAATAGCAGTATTAGGAAGTGGATTAAATAATATATTTCCAAAAGAAAATACAAATTTATATAAAGAAATATTAGAAAATAAAGGATTAATAATAAGCGAATATAAACCTAATATTGAACCATGTTCTTCAAGATTTTTGGAACGAAATAGGATTGTAAGTGGCTTATCAATAGGAGTATTAGTAGTTGAAGCAGGACACAGGAGTGGAACAAGTGTAACAGCATCACTTGCCCAAAAACAGGGAAAAAAGGTATTTGTAATACCACATGAAATAAATGACAAACATGGAGTGGGAACAAATAGATTAATAAGAAAAGGTGCTATATTAATAACAAAAACTAAAAAAATAATAGATGAATTTGAATTTCTAAAATATAAGGAAATACAGGAATATGAAACGAAGATAAATGAAAAAATTAAAGCAAAAATAAAATTTGAAAACAAAGAACAAGAATGCATTTATAATATTTTGAACAATAGTGGTAGTGAGAAAATAATATCAATAAATGATATATGTCAAAAAATACCGATGCCAATAAATAAAATAAATGAAAACTTATTAATATTAGAAATAAATCAATATATACAAAAAAGAAATGGAGGATATATATGTATAAACAACATGAATTAGGTGTTGATGGAGAAAATATAGCGGTACAATATTTTCAAAAAAATAAATATAGAATAATAGAAAAAAATTTTAGATGTAAACAAGGTGAGATAGATATAATAGTATATGATGAAACAACCGAAGAAATAGTTTTTGTAGAAGTTAAAACTAGAACAGGTTCAAAATATGGAGAACCAAGAGATTCGGTTTCAAAAATAAAACAAAAACATATTAAATCAGTTGCTTCATATTATAATTATATGTATGGATTATATGATATTCCAAGTAGATATGATGTTATAGAAATATTAATAAATAATAGTAATTATAAAATCAAACAAATAAAACAAGCTTTTCAGTAATTATAATTTATAAATACTAAAATCTAATTATTTCATTATAAATGTCTATTGCAAAATTATCAGTCATACCAGAAATATAAGACAATAGAGCTTTACAGAAATCGTCTTTTTTAGAAATATCAAAAACAATAGTATTGTTTAATTTTAATTTATTTCTATCAGCAAAACTACAATAATTTTCTATAAAATTGTAGAAACTAGTTATAAGTTTAGGATAAGAGTGTTTTAAATTATATAAATTTTGTAAAGTAGATTTTTCGTCAAAACAATCATAAAGTATATCATAAATTTTATTAATAACTAATTCGAAATATGGAACAGAATTACGAATTTTATTACTAAAATATATATGTTTATAATTAAAATCTTTAACTTTATTTAGTAAATTAAATGCATCATCTGAAAAACATAAGCCATTATCAGGAGACGAATTCTTACACAAATCACAAACAAGATAGTTTATAATAGTACTATTATTTAGACTTTCAGATGAATTATAATTTAAAACATCATAAAGCTCATCTAAATGATTATCTAAAATCCCCAAAGATATTGCATCTTCTATATCTCTACCAATATAAGAAATTTTATCTGCAATTTTTACAACACAACCTTCCCAAGTATATGGTGAATATTGATTAGGATGAATATAGTCGTTTAAATCTATAAATTTATCACGTGGTTTTAAAGAGTTTTCATCAATTTCACCACAATGAGAAATTATTCCATCACGAACTCCATAACATAGATTTAAATTTTTCTTATATCCATCATGACCTTCTAAAAGTTCTATTGAATCAACAAGGTGTACCCCATTTTTCTCATGCCAAAAAGAAGTTTTTAAATCTCTTTGAGAAATTTTGGAAAGAATTTTTTCTCCTTCATGTCCAAAAGGACTATGTCCTAAATCATGAGCAACAGCAATTGCTTTTGTTAATTCAGTATTTAATCCTAAATAACTTGCAATAGTATAACTAATAGAATCAACATGAGTAACATGTTCTATCCTTGTACAAATATGATCATTTTCAGGAGAAAAAAATACTTGAGTTTTATGCTTTAATCTTCTATAAGCATTTGAATGAATAATACGAGTATAGTCACGATCAAATTCAGTTCTTATATCATCATAGCGTTTTTCTAAAGGAGATAATCTAGAAATAACATTTTCCCATTTAGAATTAAAAGGTGTCATTGCACAATTTTTAAAAGAATCTTTCATAATATATTCACATAAGCAATATTAAATATTGCTCCCTTTCTAAATTTATATACACATAAGTCTATAATAAAAAACATAAAAAGTCTAGATATTAATAAAAGTTACTAAGAAGAGAATAGTTTGTTTCTTAGATTTTGCATAAATATTTTTTATATAAAATTACAAAAAATCATATTGATAATTAAATAAAAATGTTATATATTTATTAGAGAAAAAAAGTTTTATATTAAAATAAGGAGGAAGTAAAATGCTAAATTTAATGAGAGATGATTTTGACGAAAATGCAGATGACATATTAAATTCAATAAATAAGATGTTAGAAAAAAATAGAAAAAATTCAGAAGAAACTAATGAAGAAACTGAAGTAAAAAAAGAAGAAAGAAACTAAGAAACAAAGTACATATATCTTGATAGTTTACTAAAAATAGTACTTTGAAAAGGAGAAATATAGAGATGGGAAAATTATTTGTTATAGATGGAACAGACGGAAGTGGGAAACAAACACAATTTCAAAAATTACAAGAAAGTTTAACAAAGGATGGAATAGATTATAAAGTAGTAAGCTTTCCAAATTATGATAGTCCAAGTTCAACATTAGTAAAAATGTATTTATCTGGAGAATTTGGAGAAAATGCAAAAGAAATAAGCCCATATATTGCATCAACATTTTATGCAGCAGATAGATATGCAACATTCCAAAAAGGATATAAAAAATATTATGAAGATGGAGGAATAATACTAGCAGATAGATATACAACTGCTAATATGGTTCACCAAGCAGGAAAAATAAAAGATGAAGAAGAAAGAGAAAAATTTTTAAATTGGTTATGGGATTTTGAATTTAATTTATATGGTTTACCAGTACCAAGTGAAGTATTTTTCTTAAATATGCCAATTGAGAATGCAGTAGATTTGATAAAAAATAGAGAAAATAAATTTACACATCAAGACAAAAAGGACATACATGAAAGAGATGTAAACCATTTAAAAGATGCATATAAAGCAGCATGCTATGTTTCTAAAAAATATAATTGGTATGAAATAAAATGTGTAAAAAATAATGAAATAAGGACAATTGAGGACATACACCAAGAAATATATAATGAAGTAAAAAAACATATATAAAGATAAAGACTTGATAATATAAGCTATAAACTAGCTATGATTATCAAGTTTTTATTTTTTATATATGTTATTAATTAAAAAAATTGAAAAATAATATTGACATTAAAAAACATGCATGTGTAATTTAATATTTTTATGTAAATATATTGAATTCCTACTAAAATAGTAGTATAATATAAACGCTTTAAAAATGAACCAGTGTAGAAAGTTAGAAAAGAATAATCTTATTAAACTAAAATGTGTTCATTACAGGAAAGGGGATTTATTATGAAAATATCCACAAAAGGAAGATATGCATTAAGAGTAATGATAGACCTTGCAGAAAACAATGATGGAAACTTTATTTCCTTAAAAGATATATCCAAAAGACAAGGAATATCTATCAAATATGCAGAACAAATAGTAGCATTATTAAACAAAGCAGGAGATTTAAAAACTGCCAGAGGAAATAATGGAGGATATAAATTAGCAAGAAAACCAGAACAATATACAATAGGAGATATATTACGAGCATCAGAAGGAGATTTAGCACCAATAATGTGCTTATCAGAAGATGGCGAATGTAATAAAAAAGGAGACTGTAAAACACTATTTTTCTGGGAAGGACTAGACAAAGTAATTAATGATTATATAGATAGTATTACTTTAGCAGATTTTATAAAAAAAGAACAATAGATTAAAAGTAAATAAAATTTTATTATTATAGAGGTCTTTGTAAAAAGCAAGAAAGGAATGAATTTTAAAATGGAAACATTATTAAAAATAAATGATTTATATGTAAATGCAGGAGAAAAAGAGATATTAAAAGGACTAAACTTAGAAATAAAAAAAGGTGAAACACATGTTATAATGGGACCTAATGGAGCTGGAAAATCAACACTTGCAAATGTTATATTAAACAATCCAGAATACAAAAAAATAGAGGGAAATGTTGAATTTGAAGGTGAAGATATAACCAAAACACCAACACATGAAATTGCACAAAAAGGTGTATTTATGTCATTTCAATCACCAGAAGAAATACCAGGAATTTCAACAATGAATTTCTTAAAATATGCAAAAAATAAAATAACAGGAAAACCAGTAAAAGTTTTTGAATTAAAAAAAGAAATAGAAAAAGATGTAGAAGAATTAAACATGAACCCACATTTGATACAAAGAAACTTAAATGTAGGATTTTCTGGTGGAGAAAAAAAGAAAAATGAGATTTTACAAATGCTTGTATTAAAGCCAAAACTTGCAATATTAGACGAAACAGACTCAGGGCTTGATGTAGATGCAATAAGAACTGTATCAAAAGGAATACAAATGTATCATAACGAAGAAAATTCAGTAATGATAATCACACATAATACACGTATTTTAGAGAATTTAAAAGTAGATTATGTGCACATTTTAGTAAATGGGAAAATCGTTAAAACAGGTGATGCAAGCCTAGCAAAAGAAATCGAAGAAAACGGATATGAAAAATATAAAAAATTAGGATAATAAAAAATATAATAATGTAAAAAAATAACAGAAAAAATTATGGCAATAGCAAAATTAGTAAATGGTTTATAGGAACCAGACAAAACCTAAATATATTAAACAAGGAGTTTATATATAATGGCAAAAACTCAAATAGAAGATGTCAACAGAAATATATATGATATAAAAAACAAAGATGACTATGACTTCAAAATGGAAAAAGGATTAAATAGAGAAATAGTAGAGGAAATATCAAAACAAAAAAATGATCCAGATTGGATGAGAGAAATTAGACTAAAAGCATTAGAAGCATATGAGAAATTAGAATTACCAACTTGGGGACCAGATTTATCAGAACTAAATATGGAGGAAATTGCAACATATGTAAGACCAAAAACAAAACTAAACCACAATTGGGAAGATGTACCAGAAGAAATAAAAGATACATTTGACAAACTAGGAATTCCAGAAGCTGAAAAGAAATCTTTAGCAGGTGTTGGTGCACAATATGACTCAGAAGTTGTTTACCATAGTATGAAAGAAGACTTAAAGAAAAAAGGCGTAATATACACAGATATGGAAACAGCTGTAAGAGAATACCCAGAAATAGTAAAAAAACATTTTATGAAATGTGTTCCAATAACAGATCATAAATTTGTTGCATTACATGCAGCTGTATGGTCAGGAGGCTCATTTGTATATGTTCCAGAAGGGGTAGATGTAGGAATTCCATTACAATCATATTTTAGACTAAATTCACCAGAATCTGGTCAATTTGAACATACAATGATTATAGTAGAAAAAGGAGCAAGACTTCACTTTATAGAAGGATGTTCAGCACCAAAATATAACAAAGTAAACTTACATGCAGGATGTGTTGAACTATATGTTGGAGATGACGCATATTTAAGATATTCAACAATAGAAAACTGGTCTAAAAACATGATGAACTTAAATACAAAAAAAGCTATAGTAGGAAAAAATGGTCAAGTTGATTGGGTTACAGGTTCATTTGGTTCAAAAGTATCAATGTTATATCCAATGAGCATATTAAATGGAGAAGGAGCTAAAACAGAATACACTGGAATAACATTTGCAGGAGGAAATCAAAACTTGGATACAGGTTTCAAAGTAATTCATAATGCACCAAACACATCATCAGTTGTAAATTCAAAATCAATTTCAAAAGATGGAGGAGCTTGTACATATAGAGCTTTAGTACGTATAAATGAAAATGCAAAAAATTCAAAATGTAGTGTAAGCTGTGAATCGTTAATGTTAGACGATATATCAAGGTCAGATACAATACCAGTAAATGATGTAAAAACAGACGAAGTTGAATTTTCACATGAGGCTAAAATAGGAAAAATAAGTGACAAAGAAATATTTTATTTAATGTCAAGAGGATTATCAGAAGAAGATGCAAAAGCAATGATAGTAAGAGGATTTGCATATCCAATATCAAAAGAATTACCTGTAGAATATGCAGTAGAAATGAATAATTTAATAAATCTAGAATTAGAAGGGAGCATAGGATAATGAATACAATAAAAATAAATGAAACACCAATAAGAACATCAAGAAATTTTAAAATAAATAATATTACAATAAATGCTCCAGAAATTCCAGAAAAAATAAATGAATTTCAAAATGTGCAAATTACTACACAATCCACAAATTGTGAGGAAACTGTGGAAAACCTACCATTTACTTATGGAATTGGTGAAGAACAAGAAGCGGAAATTACAAAATTAACAAATAATAAAATTAGTATAAAAACAGATAAAAAAGAAAATATTAAAATTATATATACATTTGACGAACAAAATAAATATTTAATAAATAATATAGAATTTAATTTAAAAGAAGATGCAAATATTATAATTGAATATAGAACAAATACAGAAAAAGAATGTTATCATAATGGAAAAATAAAAGTAATAGCAAATGATAATGCAAATGTAAATGTGACAATTGTAAATTTCTTAAATATAGCTAGTACCCATTTAGAAGCTGTAGAAAATGAAATAAAAAATAGTGCAAATGTGCATTATACAGTAATGGATTTTGGCGGAAAATATAGTGTTACAAATTATTATTCAAATTTAATTGGAGAAAAAGCAGAAAACGAAATAAATACAGTATATTTAGGAGCTAAAGACCAGGTAAAAGATATTAATTATATAGCTGAATTAAGAGGGCCAAAAACTAAAATGAATATGGAATTACAAGGAGCTTTAAAAGACGAAAGTAAGAAAAATTTTAAAGGAACAATTGATTTCAAAAAAGGTTCAAAAAAAGCTAAAGGAACCGAAAACGAAGCTTGTATGTTATTATCAGATAAAGCTAAATCACTTGCATTACCAATGCTGTTATGTACAGAAGAAGATGTTGATGGAGAACATAGTACATCTTCAGGTAAAGCCGATGAAAAAGAATTATTTTACATTATGAGTAGAGGTCTTAGTAGAAATGAGGCTATAAAATTAATAGTAAAAGCTAAATTCTATGATTTAATAGAAAAAGTAAATGACGAAAAACTAAAACAAGAAGTTATAGAAGAAATAGATAGGAGATTAGATTAATGAGAAAAGAAGATTTTCCAATTTTAAAAAATAGAGATATGGCTTATTTAGACAGTGGAGCAACAACACAAAAACCACAAAAAGTATTAGATGCAGTTGAAAGTTTTTATGAACATGAAAATGCTAATCCACACAGAGGTGCATATAGCTTAAGTATAGAGGCAACAGAAGCATATGAAAGTACAAGAGGGAAAATAGCAAAATTTATAAATGCACGTTATCCAGAAGAAATAATATTTTCTAAAAATGCAACTGAAAGCTTAAATTTATTAGCATATTCATATGGATTAGATAACCTAGAAAAAGAAGATGAAGTTGTAATCTCAATAATGGAACATCATTCTAATTTGGTTCCTTGGCAATATGTAACTAACAAAACAGGAAGTACATTAAAATATATGTATATAAATGATAATTTTGAAATATCAAAAGAAGAAATTGAAAGTAAAATTACAGACAAAACCAAAATTGTTGGAATTACACATATATCAAATGTTTTAGGAACTATAAATCCTGTAAAAGAAATAATAAAATATGCACATAAAAAAGGAGCAATAGTAATAGTTGATGCATCACAAAGTATTCCACATATGAAAATAGATGTACAAGACTTAGATGCAGACTTTTTAGTATTTTCAGGACATAAAATGTTAGCACCTTTAGGAATAGGCGTATTATATGGAAAAAAAGAATTATTACAAAAAATGAAGCCATTTTTAATGGGTGGAGATATGATAGAATACGTGTATGAACAAAAAACAACATTTGCACCATTACCAAATAAATTTGAAGCAGGAACACAAAATGTAGAAGGTGTAATAGGTTTAGGTGCAGCAATAGATTATATAAATGAAATTGGTTATGATAAAATTGCGGAAGTGGAAAAAGAACTAACAGAATATGCAAGAGAAAAATTATCAAAATTAGATTATTTGGACTTGTATTTAACACCAAACAAGGAAAATCATTCTTCAGTATTTTCATTTAATATAAAAGGTGTGCACCCACATGATGTAGCTTCAATATTAGATACAGAAAATGTGTATGTAAGGTCTGGAAATCATTGTGCACAACCATTATTGAGGTCTTTAGGAATAGATTCAACTTGTAGAGCTAGTTTGTATTTTTATAATACAAAAGAAGATATAGATAAACTTGTGCATGGTTTGGATAAGGCTTATGATATGTTCAAAAAGTTCATAAAATGATTTTGGGGTCGGAGCAAAAAATCATTTCACAGTTGTTGCAACGTACAGATATAAATTTTTTATTACATTCCTCGGATTACTGCAAAGCTTAAAAAATTCTAATTTATTTTATGGCACCCTTCCATTAAAAAAGAACTCTTTCCATAAAATTACATAAGAATTTTTAAAGCTTTTTCGTGCACATTCGTCATTTTATATAAAATTATATCTGTAAGTTAATACTAAATAAATAGAGAGAGGAATTCAAAATGGATAATTTAGAAGAAGTATATAATGATTTAATTATGGAACATAGTATGAATTCATATAACAAGAAAAAACTAGATGATGCAGATTATTGCGAATTAGGGCATAATCCTAATTGTGGAGACGAAATATCAATAGAATTAAAACTAGATGGAGATGTAATAGAAGATATGGCATTTACTGGTCATGGTTGTGCTATTTCTCAAGCATCTACTTCTATTATGATTGATACTCTAAGAGGAAAAACAATTGAACAAGCGAAAGAGATAATAGAAACTTTTATAGAAATGATAAAAAGGGAAATAACAGATGAAAAAGAATTAGAAAAATTGGAAGATGCAATTGCTTTTAGAAATATTGCAAATATGCCAGCTAGGGTGAAGTGTGCGTTGCTTGCTTGGCATACTATGGAGGATATTTTAGATAAAAACAATAGAGTTGAAAAATAATTACAATTTTGGCTACGTCAAATTTCATTTAAAACGCAGTTACATACAAGTGTATGCGCCTTTGCCTTTTAAATAAAACTTTTCTTGCCAAAATTTAATTCTTTTCCAACTAAAGATATGAAGTTAAGAGAGGGCCAATAAATGGAAAATAAAAAAGTATTATTAGGAATGAGTGGAGGAGTTGACAGCTCAGTATCTGCATTGCTTTTAAAACAGCAAGGATATGAACCAATAGGAATAACATTAGAACTATTTGCAGGAAGTAGTTGCTGTAATATAAATACATATATAGATGCAAAAAATGTGTGTAATTCAATAGGAATGCCACACTTTACAGATGATTGTAAGCCACAATTTGCAAAATATGTTATAAAAGATTTTATAAATTGTTATGCAAATTGTAAAACCCCAAACCCTTGTATTGAATGTAATAAATATATGAAGTTTGGATATATGTGGGAAAAAGCAAAAGAACTAGGATGTGAATATATAGCAACAGGTCATTATGCAAAAACAGAATATAGTGAAGAATATAGAAGATGGGTATTAAAAAAATCAAATGCAGGAAAAAAAGACCAAAGTTATGTATTATGGAATATTCCTAAAGATTTAATAAGCCATGTAGTTTTCCCGCTTGCTAATTTTGAAAGTAAAGATGAAATAAGAGAAATAGCAAGAGAAAATAATTTAAAAGTTGCAAACAAGCCAGACAGTGAAGATATATGCTTTGTTCCAGATGGTGATTATGCAAAATTTCTAGAAACAAATTCAACTCTAAAACCTAAAGCAGGAAATATTGTTACAAAAGATGGAACAATATTAGGAAAACATAATGGCTTATATCATTACACTATAGGTCAAAGAAAAGGACTTGGAATAAGCTATAAAGAACCACTTTTTGTAATAGGATTTAATAAACCAAAAAATGAACTAATTGTTGGAACAAAAGCTGATATATATAAAACAGAAATGTTAGTAAATGATATAAATTTATTGTTAGTAGACGAAATAAAAGAACCAATGAAAGTATCAGTAAAAACTAGATATTCAAGCAAAGAAGAAAATGCAACAATAGAAATGCAAGATGAAAACACAATAAAAGTAACTTTCGAAGAACCAGTAGCTAGAATTACACCAGGTCAATCTGCGGTATTTTATATAAACGACATTGTTTTAGGTGGAGGGAAAATTACCGGATAAAAATTAAAAAACAATAAAAGCCGAATATTGAAAGTTAAGATGGTGTAAGAGTTTAAGTGAAAAGAAGGGAAAGAATTTTTTTATGAAAGCTTTAATAACAGGAGCATCTTCTGGAATAGGAAAAGATATGGCAAAAATATTAAATCAAAAAGGATATGATTTAGTATTAGTTGCAAGAGATATAGAAAAATTAGAACAAACCAAAAAAGAGTTTAAATCTCAAAACAATAAAACTGAAATAGTTCAAATGGATTTAAGTGAAGAACAAAATTGCATAGAATTAGCAAATAAAGTAAAAGATATTGATATACTAATTAATAATGCAGGCTTTGGAGATTGTGGGAGATTTAGTGAAACAGATTTAAACAAAGATATTTCAATGATAAAAACAAATGTAATTGCATACCATATTTTAACTAAATTATATTTAAAAGAAATGAAAAAGAAAAATAGCGGAAAAATATTAAATGTAGCATCAATAGCAGGATTTATGCCAGGCCCATTAATGGCAACATATTATGCTACAAAAAATTATATTGTTAGGCTATCAGAGGCAATAAAAGAAGAATTAAAAAAGGAAAAATCAAAAGTACAAATAAGCATATTATGTCCAGGACCAGTAGAAACAAATTTTAACAAAGTTGCAAATGTAAAATTTAGCTTAAGAGAGGCTAATAGTATGCAGGTTGCAAAATATGCAATTAAAAAATTAGAAAAAGGTAAGTTTTATATAGTACCTGGAATTGATGTAAAACTAGCAAGATTTGGAGCGAAAATAGCACCATCAAATTTTGTTGCAAAAATAACATATAAAGTTCAAAAAAGAAAAATACAAGGCTCTGCTTAGAAAAAACTAGCAGAGTTTTTAGTATATTGCACTAAAATTTGCACAACAAACTTGCTTAAAATTGCACAATAAATCCACAGAAAAATGCACAACGAAATTGCCTAAAATTGCACAATTAAACTACTAAAAAATGTATAACAAATTTGTTAAAAAAGTTGACAAATGCGAACAAATATTCTATAATGAAAGCGGTGATATTATGGAAAGACAAATATTACACGTAGATGTTAATAATGCATTTTTAAGTTGGACAGCAGTAGAAATGCTAAAAAATGGAAGCAAAGTAGATATAAGAGAAATACCTGCAATAATAGGTGGAGATGAAACTAAAAGGTCAGGTATAGTGTTAGCTAAAAGTATGAAAGCAAAAGAATGTGGAATAAAAACAGCAGACACAATATATCAAGCAAGAATAAAATGTCCTAATATACAAATATTTCAATCAGATTTTAAAATATATAAAAAATATTCAGAAGAATTATATAATTTATTATTACAATATACAGACAAAATCGAGAGATTTAGCATAGATGAATGTTTTTTAGATATGACAGAATATTTAATGAAAGATACATTATTAAATAAAGGAAAAGAAATAAATAGAAGAGTAAAAGAAGAACTTGGTTTTACTGTTAATGTTGGTGTTGCACATAACAAACTTTTAGCAAAAATGGCATCAGACTTTACAAAGCCAGATAGAGTACACACATTGTTTGAAAATGAAATAAAAACAAAAATGTGGCCATTACCAGTATCTGAATTATTTATGTTGGGCAAAAAAACAGTCCCTAAATTGTATAATATGCAAATAAAAACAATAGGAGAATTGGCAAAATGTGACCAAAGATTGATAAGCAAAAAGTTTGGAAAGCATGGAACTCAAATGTGGGAATATGCAAATGGAATAGATAACTCAGAAGTACATTATCAAAAAGAAAAACCAAAGGGAATTGGAAATTCGATAACATTACCAGAAAATGCAAGAGAAATAGAAAAATTAGAAGAAATATTATTAGCATTAGCAGAACAAGTCACATATAGATTGAGAAAATATGATTTATTGGCAAATACAGTAAGTGTGCAATTAAGAACAAAAGACTTTGAAGACAAATCACACCAACAAAAATTACTTGCACCTACATCATCAACAAAAGAAATTTATACAAAAGCAAAAGAACTATTAGTTCAGATGTTTCATAAACCAATGGCAATTAGACTTATTGGATTAAGAGTGGACAACTTGGTTGAAAAAGAAAATATGCAAATGTCATTATTCTCGTCAAATGATAATAAAAAACAAGAAAATTTAGACAAAGTAATAGATGATTTAAAAAACAAATATGGCTATGATACAGTAACTAGAGCAGGCAAAATGAATACAAATATAAAATTTAAATAAATATTAGAAACAAAGTAATAAATGATATAAAGAAAAGAGAAAAGTAGAAAAAAACATGCCAAATTATAAAGAATACAAGAAATTACTTGCTTAAATAATATTGATAGTTTATAATAATTGTATTATCAAATGATAATAAATTATTAGGAGAATTAATAATGTGGAAAAGAAAAAATTTAAAAGATAAAGCTAAAAAAACAGTCAAAAATAATTATTGGACAGCAGTAGTATTATGTTTTGTAATAACAATATTAACAGGAGAATATGGTAATTCTATAACAGGAATTTGGCAAAGTGGGGATTCTGTTTTACCAGATTATGTAATAACTCAAAATCAATACTTAATAGAAAATGAAATTTCAAAAGATAATATAGCAGAAATTCAAGAAAAACAAGAAAAAATTGAAGAAATAACAAAAAACTTAACAGAAAATCAATTAAAAATGGTAAATACAATTACATCTAATTTAAATAGTCTTACAAAATCTCAAAAATATATATACAAAATTTGGGACGCAATTGAATTATTTATAATGAATCAAAATTTATTAGGAATAGCATATGTACTTATTGCAATAATTGCAATTTTATATATAATTTTATTAGCAGAACCATTATTAGTTGCAGAAAGAAGATATTTTATAATTGCAAGTGAAAAGGAAAATACTAAAATGGGAGTCATGAAGGAGATTTTTAAAAGAAAAAACTGGAGTAATGTAGCAGTAATAATGTTCTTCAAAAATTTTTATAATTTTTTATGGTATTTGACAATTATAGGAGGAATAATAAAAACATATGAATATAGAATGATACCTTATTTATTAGCAGAAAATCCTGATATGAACAAAAAAGAAGCATTTGCAAGATCAAAACAAATGATGAAGGGAAATAAATGGAAAACATTTATATTAGATTTATCATTTATATTATGGGAAATATTATCAACAGTAACTTTTGGATTACTAGATATTCTATATGTAAATCCATATAAAATAGCAACATCAGTGGAACTATATAAAACGTTAAAAGAAAATAATAATGTGGAAGAAGTAAGCAAAAACCAAGTAGAAAGCCAAGAAATATAAAAGAAAATTAATAAGAAAAATAGTAGTAACTAAAATTACTACTATTTTCATTATATATATATAAATAAGGGAAAATAAAAAATAATTAATTATTAATATATATTATAAAACTATAAAATTAAAAAATCCATCGAAATATGTAGAATGTTGCGACGAAAATAGCTTGAAAATAATGTGAATGAGTAGTATTATAATAAGAAAAATTACAAAAGAAAATGAAAGTGAGATGTTGGTACATATGAATATATTTTTTGGAGGAACATTTATAAAAAAGGAAAATTTAGAAGAAGCTGGAATAGTAAATCCAATAAAATTAGAATATTATAAAATTATAAATGAAGATGAATTTATAAATAAAGATAATGCTAAATATGGAATAAAAATAGTAAAAACTGAATATATAAAGGATGATATTAAAACTGAGAATAAGGAAATTAAACATTTATCAGATAATGAAGAAAAAACCAATCAAATTTTGGAAGTATTAAAAAGAAATGAAGTAACACCAATTGGAGTACAAGATATAATGCAAGATCTTTTACAAGATCAAAAATATTTTTAATCTAAATTAGAATGTAAGAAATAATATAAAATAGAGGAAAATAAGCCAAAAACTTGCAAAATATAGTAAATTAAGCTAGAATAACATATAGTAAATAAAAGGAGAAACAAGGAGGATTATATGGCAGACAAGTTAATAATAGTGGAATCACCAGCAAAAGCTAACACTATTAAAAAATTCTTAGGAGGAAGTACAAAAGTAGTTGCCTCAATGGGACATATAAGAGATTTACCTAAATCAAAATTAGGTGTAGATTTAGAAAACGATTTTGAACCAGAATATATAAATATACGTGGAAAGGGAGATTTAATAAAAGCACTAAAAAAAGATGCAAAAAATGCAAAGAAAATTTATCTTGCAACTGACCCTGACCGTGAGGGAGAAGCAATAGCATGGCATTTGGATTATATATTAAAAGAAGAACATGATAAAATAGTAAGAGTAACATTTAACGAAATTACTAAAGGTGCTGTTCAAAAGGCAATAAAAGAACCAAGAAATATTGATTTAAATGTAGTAGATGCACAACAAGCAAGACGTGTATTAGACAGAATTGTGGGATATCAAATAAGTCCGCTTTTATGGAAAAAGGTAAAAAGAGGATTATCTGCAGGACGTGTTCAATCAGTAGCAGTAAAGCTAATAGTTGAAAGAGAAGAAGAAATTGAAAAATTTGTTCCAGAAGAATATTGGAATATATATGCAGATTTAAAAGATAAAGAAAGCAAAAAACAATTTGAAGCTAGATTTTATGGGAAAAACAACAAAAAAATAGAAATACACAGTAAAGAAGAAATTGACAAAATTTTAGAAAACATTGAAAAAGCAAAATATGTTATAAAAGAAGTAAAAAAAGGAGAGAAAAAGAGAAATGCAGCTCCACCATTTACAACAAGTACAATGCAACAAGAAGCTTCTAGAAAATTAGGATTCACATTAAAGAAAACAATGTCAGTAGCTCAAGGATTATATGAAGGTGTAAAAATACCAGAAAAAGGTTCAGTTGGTTTAATTACATATATGAGAACAGACTCAACAAGAATCTCAGAAGTAGCAAGACAGGCAGCAAAAGAGCATATAGTAAATACTTATGGAGAGCAATATTATGAAAATAGATATTATAAAGCAAAAAAAGATTCACAAGATGCTCATGAAGCAATAAGACCAACATATGCAGACCTAGAGCCAGAACAAATAAAAGATTCATTAACAAAAGATCAATATAAATTATATAAATTAATATATAATAGATTTATGGCAAGCCAAATGTCATCAGCAATATATAACACAATGGCAGTTACAATAGATGCTGATGGTTACACATTTAAAGCAAATGGCCAAAGCATTAAATTTAAAGGATTTATGGTATTATATGTAGAAGGAACAGACCAAGAAGAACAAGAGGCTGGAATGTTACCAGAATTAAAAGAAGGTCAAGAAGTAGAAAAAATAAAAATAAATCCAAAACAAAGTTTTACAGAGCCACCTGCAAGATATACAGAAGCAAGCTTAGTAAAAGCTTTAGAGGAAAAAGGAATAGGAAGACCAAGTACATATTCACCAACAATTACGACTATTTTGGAAAGAAGATATATAGAAAAACAACAAAAACAATTGGTTCCAACAGAATTAGGAAGAATAGTAAATAAATTGTTAGTAGAAAATTTTAAAGACATTGTAAATGTGGAATTTACAGCAGATATAGAAAGCCAATTTGATAATATTGCAGAGGGAAAAGAAGAATGGAAACAAATGATAAGAGATTTTTATGGACCATTTAAAGGAGAGTTGGATGAGGCAGAAAAAAACTTGGAACATGTTGAAATTAAAGACGAAGTATCTGATGTAAAATGTGATAAATGTGGAAGAATGATGGTTTATAAATATGGAAGGTTTGGAAAATTCTTAGCTTGTCCAGGATATCCAGAATGTAAAAACACAAAAGCAATTGTTGAAACAATTAACGTACCTTGTCCAAAATGTGGAGGGGAAGTACAAGTAAGAAAAACAAAAAGAAATAAAAAATACTATATTTGTGAAAACAATCCTAAAACTTGCGATTTTATTTCTTGGAATAAACCAAAACCAGGAGAAAAGTGGAAACCAGAAGAAAATAAAGAAGAATCAGCTAAAAAGAAGAAAACAACTAAAAGAAAAACAAAAAGTAGTAAAAAAGAGTAAATATTAGAGTTGAAAATACTTATAAATATAAAAGGAAATTTTACTTAGGATTTACAAGAAAATCCACCATAATACTTGACAATATGGTGGATTTTTGGTATTATTTTAAATGCTAGTGCATAGTATATAAAAGAATGAAAAAATAATATTTATCAGAAAAAATAACCTTGGCAAGGCGAAGGTTAAAATCTGAAATATGCAGGTATAGTTTAGTGGTAAAACGAGACCTTGCCAAGGTTTAGTCACGAGTCCGATTCTCGTTACCTGCTCCAAAAAATATATACTCTATAAGTAAATAAAATTATGGCGACATAGCCAAGTGGTAAGGCACAGGTCTGCAAAATCTCGATCCCCGGTTCGAATCCGGGTGTCGCCTCCAAAAACAGCAATTCGTTAAGAATTGCTAATTTTTTTTATATTTTGAAAAAGTCTATAAAATAGCCTGAATGTCAATAGTTGGAGGATTAATCGAAGTAGTTCCATATAAAGGAAAAATAAGATAATATAAAAACACACATCATATAGCTAATATGGTGTGTGTTATAAGTAATTTTCTAATATTTTTTTTAATTCTTCGAAATCAATATCTAAAACAATACATAAAGCGATTAATTCAAAATCTTTAACACTCTTTTTAGAGGTTTCTATTTTATATAATTCAAATCTATCTAATTCAATTCCTAATAATTCTAATTTACGAGATAATTCCATTTTTGAATAATGTTTTTTTTCTCTATGTTCTTTTATTAAATTACCAATAACATTACGATTGTCATTAAATTTTTTCATGCAAAACCTCCAAAAACCAACAAAAATAAACAAATAAAAAATAAAGTTAAAAATTTTATAATTTGTATTGATTTTATAATAATTTTTATGCTATACTGTGTATAAATAATACACATAAATAAAAATTATTATGCCAAATAATGAATAAAAACGTATTTCTAAGGGAATAAAATAAAAATGTAAATAATAAAACAAAGGAGGAAAAAATTAAATGAAGAAACTGAATGAAGAAATAGCATCAAAACAAAGAAAAACACAAGAAAGAGGTATTACATTAATTGCACTTGTAATTGCGATAGTAGTATTGCTAATATTAGCAGGAGTAAGTATAGCAATGTTAACAGGACAAAATGGGATTTTAACACAAGCAACAAAAGCAAGAGAAGAAAATAGAGGAGCTAGTGTGCAAGAACAAATTGACCTATGGAGAACAAATCAAACATCGGATGAATTAGCAGGAATAAATACAGCAATAAGCAAAACAGAACTTTTAGATTCTTTAGAAAATGAAAAATTATTAATAGGTGATGAAAGAACAAAACTGGAAAATGGTGAGGCAATAACAATAGGAAGTAAAACAATAAGTTTAGCCAAAACATTGGTAAAAGCACTTATTGATGGAGATATAGAAGTTGGTACTTATGTAAATTACACACCAGAAAATACAAATGCAGTAGCAAGTGTTGGAAAAGAAGAAACAGGATATAATGAAACACAAAATTATGCAGTAGATACAAATACAACATGGAGAGTATTAGGATTAAGCGAAGATGGAAAACATGTAATGTTAACAAGTGGAAGTCCAATAAAGAAAACAGGAACAGACCCATACTTAGTTTTACAAGGTGCTGAAGGTTATTATAATAGTGTAGATACATTAAAAAAAATTAGTAATATTTATCATAATAGTAAGTTAGCAGAAGAAACAAGAAGTATGACAATAGAAGATATAAATAATGCATTAGGGATAACATTAGATAAAACAAATAATAAAATATATAAAACAGCTGATAGTACACAAACAGCATTACCATATCAAGGATTTTTTGGACAAAGCTATAATTATAAAGATGGAGATTATGCACCGGAAAATTATTTAAAAAAGACATATACAAGTAATACAAAATATGAAGGATTAACAAGCAAAAAAATAGGGGATACTGTTAATGGAACAGCATATGCGTATCCAATAACAGAAAGTAGTATAGTAGAACAAAATGGAACATTATATAATATGTTATTTAAAGGAACATTAGAAAGTGATAATAATGCTAAATCTTACTGGCTGGCTTCCCCTGGAGTGGGCATCGGCTCTGACTTTGCGTATTTCGACCCGGGCGGTGTCCATTACGGCCGTGTGGACAGTGGCGGCGGCTTCTTCGACTCTTTTGGCTACTGGAATGCGGATGGATGTGCTGTGCGTCCCGTAGTTTCTCTAAAATCTAATATCACAGTAGATGATATAAAAGTTGTAACAGGGAAAACAGAAGAAACGTGGAGTAGAACTGGAGGAATTGGTTATAGTTCAGGAGAATTGTCAGGAGCAACAGGAATGGTAGATGGTTCAACAGGAAAATAATTAGATTGAAAGGTAACCTCCCCAAGAAGGCCTATGGACTTCTGGGGGAGTGCGATTTTAAATGGGAATTATAAATATTGTAAAAAATGTTAAAAAAATACATAATAATTATGTGGTGCTAATTAAAGTAGGTAACTTCTATTATTGCTATGGTAGAGATACATATATAATTTCATACTTATTTAAATATAAAATAAACATTATGAAAAATAATATATATTCTTGTGCATTTTCGCAAAATGCTATAAATAAAGTAATGGCAAAATTAGAAAATAGTAAAATCAATTATTTGATTTTAGACAGAAGAAATAATTATGAAGTAAATGAACAATGTAATCTAAAGAATTTAAATAAATATGATAAATATTATGAAAAAGCAAAAAATGAAATAAGTACTAATATGAGGATAGAAAAAATTTATCAATATTTATTAGAAAATAATCATAATAAAGAATTAATAAACGAAATAGAAAAGGTAATAAATGAAGGAAGAAAAGTTCAAAGTAATTAATTTTATAAGAGAATTAATTGTTTATATAGATAAAAATTTGGAAAACTTTCCAAGAAAAGATATTGAAATAAAAAACAGAATGAGAAATATAAGTTATGATTTATTAGAGATATCGTATATGGCAAATGTAAAAAAAATAAATAAAGAGATTTATATGGAGCAAATAATCGTGAAAGTAAAAGTATTAGATTTTTTATTAAATCTTTGTTATGATAAACAAATTATTAACTACAAAAGATATGTTAAATTTGGAGAAAAATTAGATGATATTATGAAATATACAATAGGATGGAAAAATAGTATTAATTAGGGCGTGGTTGATGAGGCTGGCTTCCCCTGGAGTGAACATCAACTCTGACAATGCGAATTTCGGCCCAGGCAATGTCAATAACGGCAATGTGAACAGTGGCAACAACTTATTCAACTCTAATGGCAACTGGAATGCGAATGGATATGCTGTGCGTCCCGTAGCTTCTATAAACTGTGGTTATACAACAAAATGTTGTGTAAGAGATAATATAGAAACAAACCATTGTCCTTTAACTAGAAAAGGTTATAAACTAAAAATAGATAATAATATTTGTTAGTAGCAAAAACGAAAGGGAATATTATTTGGGACTATTTTTAAGGTAGCTTCACAAGCTACCTTTTTTGTAGTTTATATGGTTTTGAAAGACTTTGATAACATATTAAGCTACTTACAAAATTATTTAAAGATATTGTGCCAGATTCATATAAAAATTTTTTATATTTAATCTTTCTTTTAATTTCTCTATATTTAGCAAATTTTCCTTTGAAAGTTCTACCTAAAAAAATAAACTGGTTAGTATTTTTGTAAATCCTACTTTTAGGATTTAAAGTTAACTTTTCTTTTTGTAAAAATTCTTTAATTTTATCAAAACAAAAATTTAAATAATCTTTAGAATAATGAAATAGCAAAAAATCGTCTTGATAGCGCACATAATATTTTATTTTTAAGTTTTCCTTAATATAGTGATCTAAATCATTTAAATAAAAAACTGCTAAAATTTGGCTTGTCATATTTCCAATGCCAAGACCAGAACTTTCACTATCAATAATTTTAAAAATAATATTCAAAGCACTTTTGTCTTTTATTCTTTTTTTCAATTTTTCTTTTAATATTGCTTGGTCAATACTAGCAAAGAATTTACTAATATCACACTTTAAAATATAGTAATCTCCGATATTTTATTTTGCATTTATTATGAAAAGAAAAAGCCAATCTAAGACCTTCTTGAGTACCCTTGTTTTTAATGCTAGCAACATTTTCATTGATTAAACACGGTAGTAATGAAGGATATAATATGTAGCGACCAACTAAATGATTAACCACTTTATCATGAAGATTTTGACTAACAATTCGTCTCTTTTTTGGTTCATGGATAGTAAAAACATTAAAAGGTCCAACTTCATAAGTTTCACTTTTTAAAACATTATAAATTCTCGATATATAAATTGCTTTAAATTCTTTGTAGTTTCTTACTTTTTTCTTGTTTTTAGTATGACTGCATACTTCTTTGTAAGCATTAACTATATTTTCAAATTTGTATAGTTCTTGATATAAATTTCCTTTTCTTTTCATATATTTGCTCCGTTTTTATTGATTTTTGAGACTTTATTTTTTAAATCTTCTATAAATTGATAAGCATCAGTTATAGATAAACTGTTTATATCAATAGAATTAATAAATTCTAGTAAATCTACAACATATTGATTTTGTTTATATTCGTTAAAACTGTATAAAGCGTTATTTTCAAGCTCAATTATTTTAATAGACAAATGATGTAATTGAAATAAATGAGAATATTTATTAAAACTAGAGCATGGAAATCCACACTTTACAACTGTATCAGTTAAGTTAGTTATTTTAAAATGAAAAAGTTTTGATAAAATATAAGCATCATTATCAAGAGAAATAAAGAAAATGCCACTTTTAAATAAATATATAGTTTCTTTATCTTTTTTCTTCAATTCAAGATATGTATTATATAATTTACTCAATTTGAACCTCCAATATAAATAGTATAAAGTTAAATTCACAAAAATATTATAACACAAATCGACAAGAAAGTCTTGTCTTTGTGATAAAAAAATGATAGAATTAAAAAAAGATGGAGGTAAGAAAAAATGGTAAGTCATATAAGTGAGCAAATAAAAGATACAGAATTAGTTATGGTGGCGCAGTTTATTGATGTGATAGATATATTAGATAAATATGATAGAATAGAGGATATTAAATTAGATATAAAAAATAGAAAAAAAGCTTATTTGAAATATATTAAAGATACAAGTAATTCTAGAAGCTTTTTAGCTTTAAATTTATACAATAAAAATATTGATAGAAAAATACGAAAAGCAAAAGAAGCATATAAGGAAAATGAAAAATATATTGCATATAAAATAGGATTAATAGATGGAATGAAAATAAAAAATAGCTGTATTTAATTAAGCATAGGGTAATTAATTAAATACATCTATATAGTAAGGTTAAGTTTCTTATAAAATTATTCAAAATCTTTAACACCTTTGAAAAAATCTGCAACAGGCTTATTAAATACAATAGAAAAAGCTAATAGTTCAAAATCCTTTACAGAACGTTTGTTATGTTCAATTGAATAAATATCAGCTTTATATAATTGTAATCCCATTAATTCTAATTTTTTACATAAAGAACGCTGAGAATATCCACTTTCTTGTCTAAATTGTTTAAAATTTTCAGCAATTACATTTGATTTATTATTTAATTTTTTACTACCACTCATAATATATAAACTCCTAATAAACTTTATATTATTTTATAATAAAATTGTAAAGCAACGGAAATATAGTATTGCCACCACTTAAAATATATTTATTATTATGAATGGAAAATAGAAATGAATAAAACACTACGACGTTCGCTCCAATAAAAAACGATAAAATGTTAAAAATTAGCATTTTATTGTTTTTTTTCATTTCTTAGGAACTTTAAAAATTAAATTAATAATCATATCACAAAGTTCAGCTTCAGACATAGAACTATTAGACTCAAGCCACCATACAATGGTTGAAAGAACAGCCCCTGAATAAAAATGAGATATAACATCTATATCTGCAATAGGATAAATCCCTTGTTGATATTCTTTTTTTAACCTAGAAGATATATAATTAACACAAGTATTTAAAAATACTTCAGTTAAAGAACTTTTAGAATTATGTTTTAAAATATTAACAAAAACATCCTTTTTATCAGCTATATATTCTAACAAACTATTTACCAAATTAGAATAAAATTCTTGAATATTTTTATAACTTTTTTTATTAATATTATCTACTAGTTCTTGTTCAATATCATGAATACAAAATTCTAATAAATCATATTTATCTTGAAAATGATGATAAAAAGTTGTTCTATGTATCATTGCAAGATTACATATATCATTAACTTTAATTTCTTCGAAAGGCTTTTTAGCTAGTAATTTAAAAAAAGCCTCTTTTAATAAAATGTATGTTCTTTGTACTCTTAAATCTTTCATCTATACTACCTCTTTTGATTTATTTTTCAAAAAAGATTATAACTCGTTTTTATACACTTGTAAAGATAATATACAAATGTATATACAATATAATTAAAATGTAGAAAAACTAACAAAAGAGATTAAAGTGTAGTTGCAAAATTCTAAAATCAATCTATAATAATAAATAGAGAGAATTATGACAAAAAGGTTTTTAATAAAAAGCCTATTTATTTTGTTTAAATATAAAAAGAAAGAAGGATTGTAAAAATGGATAAGAAAAAAATTATGAAATGGGTTATCATAATAGCTATAATAATTATTCCAGTAATGTATAGCTTTTTCTATTTAAAAGCATTCTGGGATCCTTATGGTAACTTAAAAGACATGAAAATTGCGATTGTCAATTTAGATGAAGGTGATGGAAATGACAACATTGGGAATGAATTAGTAAAAACTCTAGAAGATAAAGATGTTATGACAATAAAAGAATTAAAAAATTCAGATGAAGCTCAAAAAGGATTAGTAAATCAAGATTATTATGCAACAATTACTATTCCAAAAGATTTTACTAAAACATTAAATAATGCAGCAAATAGTGATAGACAAATGGCAACAATAACATATTCACCAAACCAAAAAAATAACTACTTAGCATCACAAATGATAAATCAAGTAGTAAATTCAGTGGAAAAAGAAGTAAAAGGTCAAGTAGCTCAAAAAGTAGTTACTACATTATCTGATGAATTAAGAAGTGTACCAGATAAAATGCAAGAAATAGCAGATGGTGCAACACAATTAACATCAGGTACATCAGAATTAAATAGTGGATTAGGAACTCTAAAAGATGGAACAAATACATTAGCTACAAGTTATCAAACATTTGACAAAGGTGTCGATAGTGCATCAAAAGGAAGTACAGACCTAAATAGTGGACTTGCAAAATTACAAAGTGGAGCAGATACATTATATGCAGGAACAAGCAAATTAGCTGAAAGTACAAAAGATTTTTCGAAATTAGGTAGCGGAGTAGAAGCCCTTGCAAGTGGAGCAAATACATTAAATTCAAGTGTATCAGCATATGCAGATGGTGTAAGTGGAGCAGTTTCAAAAGTAAAAAGCTCAGTTGCTACAACAAAAACACAAGCCACAACATTAGGAACAAGTTTACAAGCATATTTAGCACAACATCCAGAAGCAATGAATGATGCAAATTTTCAACAAGCAATGGCAACGTTAAAAAGTATGAGTTCATCATCAGTTGATTTATCAGGATTACAAACATTAGAAACAAAAGGTAGTGAATTAAAAGCAGGAGCTAGCAAATTAAATACTAATATAAAAACTTTATCTAGCCAAACATCAAAATTAAGTGAATTATCATCAGGAATACAAAGCTTAAATACAGGAATGTTAGAATTAAAACAAGGTTTAGCATCAGCTAAAGAAGGAAGCACTTCATTACAAGATGGATTAACTACATTAAGCACAAGTTCTAAACAAGTAAAAGATGGAATTAATCAAGTAAATAGCGGAGCAAACCAAGCATATGAAGGAAGTAATACATTATTAGAAGGAACAAAAACATTTGAAAATGAAATTAATAATGGAATTGCAGATACAAAATCAGAACTAAGCAAATTAGATGGTTTAGATACATATGTAAAAGAACCTGTAAAAGTAGAAGAATCAGACTATGGTAAGATAACATCATATGGATTAGGATTTGCGCCATACTTTATGTCTATATCATTATGGGTTGGTGGATTAATAGCATTAGTAATGTTATATAATGACCCAGAAAACAGATTTAAAATAATGAGTAAAAATGCAAAAAATCCATACTTACGTACAGCAATGTATATGGTAATCGCGGCAGCACAAGGTGTAGTATTAGGATTTATATTAAAATTAGGACTAGGTTATAGTGTAACTAATATGGCTTTATATTATGGAACATGTATGCTAATATCAATGACATTTACAAGTATAATATTATTCTTGATAGAAAATCTTGCAGATGTAGGAAAATTCTTATGTATCTTATTATTGGTATTACAATTAGCGGCAAGTGGAGGAACATTCCCAATAGAAACAGTGCCAAAATTCTTCCAAAACATATATGCATTTATGCCAATGAATTATAGTATTAGATTAATAAAAGAAGCAATAATTAAAACAGACAGTGGAATGGTATGGCAAAATGCAGGAGTACTAATAGGAATTTTAATAGTATTTGTAGCAATTGTAGTAGGTATTGAATATATCAAACAAAAAAAGGAAAACAAAACCGAAAGTAGCAATTCTTAATAGAAACAATAAAACCAGAGGAAATATTTTATATTTCTTCCGGTTTTTATTAATTATTAGATATTTTTTCTAGTTTAATATATTTTTTATGCAGCTGGGAGCTACGAATAAAAAATGTATTAAACTAATTAAAAGTTTATAAATTATTAATTTCTTTAAAAAATTGATATTCTGTACCTGATGTAGTTTTTCCTTTATATGAATAACCATCATAAATACCATTTAAATCAACAGTAAGATTCATGTTATAAGCAAATTTCTCGCCAGAATTATTAACAATATGTATTGTGAAATTTAATGTTGGTGTAATATCTTCTAAAGAAATATTTGCTTCTTTTAAAACTTTTCCATTAAATGAAATAGTTTTAGAATTATCTGAAACAGAATAATTTGTTAATAAATCTTTATATAAATATCCTAAAGAAATAGGATTTGAACAGTCTGAGTAAAATGTTGGTTTATCATAATCATTACTTTCATTTTCTTTATTTGTATTTATAATGTTAAAATCAATTCTATTATTTTCGGCTTGCTCAACTTCTTGATATTTACCAGAATTTAAAGGATTTTTGTAATTAAGGATTTTTGTTCCAGTTTGAGAATTTGTTGATATTGAAATATTATCAATATACAACTCCTTTATAGTATTTTCATCTGTTAAATCACTAGAAGATAAGCTATTATCAATATATATAGATAAATCAGAAAATTGTGAAATAGACATATTGCTTAATGATTGATTATCTGAATTATCGACTGCATTGGCACTACTGTAAAAAAATATTTTTTGAATGCCAAAAACAGCTTTTTCATTCTCATCAGCTATTTCTATCATTTGGTTAGTAAAATTATGCTTAGAAGCCAATGAAGAAAATATAAATATATAATAAAATAATAACAAAACTATAGCTATAATTATTAATATGGCAAATGCAAGTTTTACATTTTTTATCTTAAAATTAAAATTTTTCATATGTTAATCATTTCCTTTACATTTAAGAATCTAATCTATTATATAACATTTGCATATAATTAAATACTTTATTGTGCCAATCACTATCACTAGCATATCTAGTATTTACACCCTCTAATGTAGGTCCATTATAATACCAACCAGCAGCTAACTCTCCATCATAAATTTTAGTTCCAGATGGATTTAAATAGTATTTAACTAAAGATTTTGCAACTGTTTCAATACCTTCAGAATAATCTGTAAAATCAAATGAAGATTCATAAGGTGTTGAGTCATAAGAACCATAACCAAATAAATTCTTTTTATCTTGAGAAATTTGAGAGGTTCCCCAAGCACTTTCATGTATAGCCATTGATGCTAAGAAAATACCATTAATATTGTATTTTTTCTCCATATTGTAAAATACATTGTAATTATTTTCAAAAATCTTATTTTTATCATTAGATAAACCAATAAAGATTTTTTTGTAATCACTTAATGTTAAGTCACTTGTTTTGTTTAATTGCATTCCAATATTAACTTTAAGTAAAATTCTTTGAACTCTATTTTTATCAACAATATTAGGTGTAGTTGAAGCAGATGTTAGATTAGAAGTTTTTATATAACCTTCAACTCCATCAAATGAAACTTTTGCCCAAGTTTCACTAGGTAATTCTAACAATTTTACATCTATACTCTTTTTAACTTCAGCTAAGTCAGAACCAGAGTCTTCAGCTTTATCTTTTAATTTGCTTGTCTCAACAAAATACATTGTATCACCAATATGTACTTTATGTTTTGCTAAAAATTCAGATGTACCACGATCTATTATTTTTGCAGTAGGATCTGATAATTTTTCTTTTGCAAGAATAGTTTCTTCTACAAATTCACCATTTTCATAAGTTTTGACTGCTGTAACTTTATCTTTTCCTAAGATACCTTCTTGTTTAACAATTTCCTCACCCTTAGGTAAAGATGCATTATCACTATAAGTTGTTTCAAATTCTACATCTCTATCTTCAACGACTTGTTCTTTAACTCTATCCATGCCAGCATTTTCAGAAATAATAGATTGCATGTTTAATCTATGTCTATTAAGTTCATATGAAGCAGCAACTTGTGTATCTGATTTTGCATAACTTTCTTTAAATGACAAATCTTTTGGGAAAAGTATAGCCATTGAGACAATTACAATTCCACAACCTGTAATTATTTGAGACAATTTTAAATCATTAGTTTTAACTGATCTACTATTCTGCTCAGATTTAGAGTTTAACATAGAAATAAAATTACTAGGACTAGACTTAACCTTATTAATGTTAGTAGTTCTAGAATGAACTTTTTTTGCTTTACTAGCTTGTTTTGAATAAGCTTGTTGAGCTTGAGGATTATTTTTTATTTCTTGCAATTCTTTAAAGACATCAGATAAGTTTCTGTCTTGATAATTATAAGAATTTTTATCATCTAACATAGCTTTATACTCTCTCCTTATAAATTTATACACATCTATTATATAATAACAAGTTTTTAATGTCTACATATTTCAACAAAAAACTCCTAGAAATTGTTGCTAAAAAAGTATCTTTTACTTGCAAAATCCAGAAAATGGTATATAATAGTAATATGTGAAAGAAGGTGAAAATAATGAATTTAGAAATATTAGAAAAAGAAATAGGATATAAATTTAAAAATATATCATTATTAAAAAAAGCATTAACACACACATCTTATGCATATGAACATGGAGTAGAAAGTAACGAGAAACTAGAATTTTTAGGAGATAGTATATTAGAATTTTTATCTAGTAAATACATATATAATAATTATCCAAAACTAAAAGAAGGAGAAATGACTAAAGTTAGAGCAACAGTAGTATGTGAAAAAAGCTTGTACCAAGTAGCAAAATTGCATAATTTTAGTGATTTTTTGTATTTAGGAAAATCTGAAATTAAAACAGGTGAAAGGCAAAGAACAGCAATATTAGCTGATAGTGTAGAGGCAGTAATTGCTGCAATGTACAAAGATGGTGGAATAGAACCAGTAGAAAAATTTATAGTAGAGAATTTAAAAGAACCAATTGAAGAAGCTACAAAACACGTAGGAGATAAAGATTATAAAACCGTATTACAAGAAAAACTTCAAGTAAATGGTGATGTTAATATTAAATATACAATAACAAATGAAAAAGGGCCAGACCATGATAAAACTTTTGAAGCTCAAGTTGAATGTGATGGAAAGTTCTTGGCTAAGGGGGAAGGTAAAAGCAAAAAAGAAGCACAAATGCAAGCTGCTAAAAAAGCATTGGAAAATTTATAAAAGAAAGAGGTAATCTATGAAAAAACAGTATATTATACCAATATTTGTACCACATTTAGGTTGTCCAAATGATTGCATATTTTGCAATCAAAAATCAATAAGTGGTCAAAAAAGTAATATGACAAAAGAAAAAGCAAAAGAAATAATAGAAAATTACCTAAAAAGTATAGACAAAGAAAATGCACAAATAGAAATAGCCTTTTTTGGAGGAAGTTTTACAGCAATAGAGGAAGAAAGACAAGAAGAACTATTACAAGTAGCAAGTGAATTTGTAAAAAGTGGACAAGTATCAAGTATAAGAGTTTCTACAAGACCTGATGCAATCGACAAAAATATTTTAAAAAGATTAAAAAAATACAAAGTTAAAACAATAGAATTAGGTGTTCAATCTTCAAATAACTATATCTTAAAAAGAATTAATAGAGGACATACTTTTGAAGATGTAAAAAGAGCTGCAAAACTAATAAGATGGAATGGATTTAGGCTAGGTGTACAGATGATGGTAGGCTTACCAGAAAGTACAACAATAGACGAAATAAACACAGCAAAAGAACTAATAAAATTAAAACCTAAAATGGTTAGAATTTATCCAGTTTTAGTAATAAAAAATACGCCATTAGAAAAAGAACTAGAAAAAGGAACATATAAACCATTAACAGTGGTACAAGCAGTTGAAGTATGCAAAGAAATAGTTAGATTATTTCATGATAAAAATATTGATATAATACGAATTGGATTACAACCAACAGACGAAATTTCAGAACCAGGCTCAGAAAAAAGTGAAGTAGTTGCAGGACCATATCATCCAGCATTTAGACAACTTGTGGAATCTGCAATGTGGTATGATGCAATTGTTGGAAAAATTAAAAGATTAAATGTAAAAGTAAAAGAAGTAGAAGTAACAGTAAATCCAGTAGATGCTAATAATGTTATTGGACATAAAAAAGAAAATGTCAAAAATCTTAAAGAGTTATATGATGTAAATCTTGTTTTAAAACAAGATCCTAAAATGAAACAAGGTAAGTCAAAAATAGAAATAACTGAAACTTATACAGATTAATAGATATTATGTTTTAAAGTTATACTATTTATAAGTATCTTCTTCAAGTAATACATATTTTTTAACTTAATATTTGGCGGCATTTCATAATCTAGTAATTCTAAAAATATCCTATAGGCACCTCTCAAAGTAAGTTTGAGATTCTCCTATAGGATATTTTAATAATTTCTACAATTATTCAATTTGCAGCATATTAAGTTAAAAAATATGTATTACTTGAAGAAAAAAGTATGAATTATTAATCTTAAAAACAAATAAATATAAAAGTTGCTATACATATTAAAAAAGCAAATAAATAGTTATAAATTTTACTAAAATTACCAATAATATTAATAAAGTATATAGGCAAAAATGTAAAAATTAAATTTTTAATTTCTATATATTTTTTTTATGAGAAGAAGGGAATGCAAGTTTTATATGAAAGAATGTAAAAGCGATAAATTTAAACAAATATTAAAAGAAATGTTAGAAACGATACTAGGTGCACTAATCATGGCAGCAGGAGTATCGTTGTTTTTATTGCCTAATCAACTTTCTTCTGGAGGAATAGCAGGTGTTGCAACAATATTTTATTATTTGTTAAATATACCAATGGGAACTGTAATAATTGCAATAAATATTCCGCTATTTTTATTTTCGATGTATAAAGTAGGGAAAATGTTTTTCATAAAATCAATAGTAGGAACCGTTGCAATGTCAATATTTATAGATTTATTAGATAAAATCGAACCACTAACAAATGACAGGTTTCTAGCTTGTATATATGGAGGGATTTTATTAGGACTAGGAACGACTTTATTATTAAAAGCAGAATCATCAACAGGAGGAAGTGATTTGATAAGTTATATAGCAAAAAAATATAAGCCAACTGTTAGAAGCGGAAATATTATTGTAATTGTAGATATTATTATAATTGCATTAAATGTAATTTTTTTCAAAGAAATAGAAATAGGATTGTATTCAGCAATAGCAATATATATAATGGGAAAAATTATAGATATATTTTTCGAAGGAATTAATTTTACAAAATTAATGATAATAGTTTCTAACAAAAGTGAAGAAATTGCAAAACAAATAGACCAAAAAGTAGCTAGAGGTTCAACAGGTTTATATGGAAAAGGTATGTATACAAATGAAAATAAATTGATACTAATGTGTGCAGTATATAGAAAAGATGTTGCTAGAATAAAAATAATTGCTAAAGAAATAGATCCAAAAAGTTTTATAGTAATAACAAATTCAAGAGAAGTAGTTGGACAAGGGTTCAAAAATTTAAAAAATATGTTATAATGAATCCGAAAGGATAAAAAATATGAAAGAACAAAAATATATATTAAAAAAAGCAAACTCATTTGAATTGAAAGATATATTTGATTGTGGACAATGCTTTAGATGGAATGAACAAGAAGACAAAAGTTACACAGGAATATTTAAAAATAATGTCTTAAATGTTTCAAAAATAGGAAATGACATCATATTTGAAGGAATGTGTGATGGAGAAATAGAGGAAATTGTAAAACAATATTTTGATTTAAACAGAGATTATGAAAAAATAAAAGAAACATTAAGTAAAATAGACCAAAACATGAAAACTAGTGTTGAATATGGTAAAGGAATAAGAATTTTAAATCAAGATTTATGGGAAACAATTATATCTTTTATTATATCTGCAAATAACAATATTCCAAGGATAAAAGGGATAGTAGAAAGATTATCTAAAAAATATGGAAACGAGATTATATACAAAGAAAAATCTTATTATACATTCCCAACACCAGAGCAATTAAAAGATGTAACAGTCCAAGAATATAGAGAATTGGGCTTAGGTTTTAGAGATATACGATTATATGAAACTACTAAAATGATTTTAGGAAATCAAGTCAATTTAGAAGAATTAAGAACAAACCCTAATACACATGAAGTAAGAGAAAAACTTCTGACATTATCAGGTGTTGGCCCTAAAGTTGCAGATTGTATATTATTATTTTCAGATTTAAAAAGATTTGAAGTTTTTCCGATTGATGTATGGGTAAGAAGAGTTATGAATGATTTATACATAAAAAATGAAGATGAAACAAAAGTTAGTAAAAAACAGATTGAAAAAATTGCAAAAGAAAAGTTTGGAGATTTAGCAGGTTTAGCCCAACAATATTTATTTTATTGGAGAAGAGAAGCATAAAATAAAGGAAGCAAACATGTAACAGTGGAAAAAATAGAAATAAATGAAAATCCAATACCAGTTAAGCAAATCGAGTTGTAGATAAAATGTCGAAATTTGCGATGAAAAGTTAAAATATTTAATACTTTTTGTTGTAAATTTCGATATTTTATGTTTTAATAGATATATCATTTATACAATTATTTTTATTCAAATATTTTATCATAACAAATTTAATCAATTTAATTTTTTATTAATTTTAATTTTATTTAGTTTTAATATGAAATATATTATATCTTTTATTATTTAATCATTTGTATTTAATTCGAATTTATA
>OCHJ01000470.1_pt1 | contig 51783 bp, 66 predicted proteins | sample 1538381 | NCBI WGS metagenome assembly OCHJ01 (sample SAMN04571688, study PRJEB22368) | human gut metagenome | biome: human gut; material: stool | host: Homo sapiens | place: Luxembourg | collected 2012-06-29 | reverse complement strand
AACCCGCATTTCACACCAATGTCATTATTGCCTCAGTCGTTTGCTTCCGCTTCCGATTTCAAGATTGCCGGTATCTATTGGCTCCCCGATTATCTGAAAGGAAACGTCAGCCGCGGTTCTGAGGATAAGGGTGGCGGAGACATTGACGGCAACTGTGAGAAAAACTACGGAATGCATACGCCTTCCAATATTGACAACAGATATATCTGTTCCAAGTATAACTACAATGTGACCTCTTCTCTCAAATGTCACGTTAACTGTCGTTGTAAGGACGAATATAAATACACTTCTTCCAATTGTTCCGGCAACTACACAACCTCAGGAACTTCCTGTGAGGGTAAATATAACCAATGTGTATGCAAATCCGAGTTCAAATACAATTCTTCCAACTGCTCCGGAGAATATGAAGTATCGGGAACTTCCTGCGGCGGTAACTACAACGGCTGTACCATTCGCCCTGAATGTACGGTTTCTTCCATGAGCTGTACCTATGGCTGTGCCGGATACAACTCCTGTGACCGGTGTACTTCCTGCAAGTCCAATCCCGACTGTGACGTTTCCGACAAGTCCTGCACCTATGGCTGTGCGTCTTACAACAGTTGTTCAAAGTGCACGTCCTGTAAATCCAACCCCGATTGCAGTGCGACGGCGGTTTCCTGTGACTACGGATGTGCCTCGACCAATTCCTGCGGTATCTGTACTTCTTGTTCGGGCAACCCTGACTGCGACGTAGCCGACAAATCCTGCGATTACGGTTGTGCGGCGACCAATTCCTGTGGCAAGTGTACGTCTTGCAAATCTTGCACCCCGTCGGCAAACGAGACCGGCTGCACCTATGGGACAGAATCCTGTTCCGACGGCTGCGGTGGAACCAGACTGTGTTGTAAAGGGCATACCCACAGTTACAGCTGTCCGTCAGGATACTCGGCGAGCAATTCCTGGGGAAGTTCGGCTCAGACCGCGTCTAAGACCTGTTCCTGCGGTGCTGTTTCGGGAACCTGTTACAAAGCTCCGGCGCACACCCACAGTTACAGCTGTCCTAGCGGGTACCAGTCTTCCAGCTGTTCGTCCTCTCAGACCCAGACCGGGACAACTTCCAAGGTTTGCTCTTGTGGTGCGACTTCCGGCACCTGTTATAAGTGTGAGACTTGCTCCTATTCAAGTAAGTGTTCCGGCTATAGCTTTACAAGTTGTTCGTATGGAGTATTAGATTCTTGTACGGCCTGCGGGACCACAAAATACAAATGTGTATCCAAACCGGTTGTACCGGTCAACCCTTGCCAGACCTTGGGACATCCAAATTGTACAAGCGCGGTGCCGGTTGTGCAGGGAAGCTGCTGCTGTCCTTATTCCGGCGCTCCCAGCCGTATGTGCGACTGCTGTATGGAATTTGATGCTTAAGGCACCTAAATAATGTGAAAACCCCGGTGGATTTATCCGGGGTTTTTATATTTGACAAATAAGCCGATTCAAATTATTAATAATCCTTGGTTTTTTATAATTTTTTACAATAAAGAGGAAACAATGACAGCGAGAACTTTACAGGGATTTATGGAACTTTTGCCGCAGGAACAAATCGTTATGGAGCAAATGAAAGCCGTAATCCGACATACCTACGAGCTGTTTGGCTTTGCTCCTCTTGATACGCCGGTTTTGGAACTTGCCGAGGTGCTGCTTTCTAAGTCCGGCGGAGATACCGAAAAACAGATTTACGAATTCAAAAAGGGCGATACGGATTTGGCTATGCGTTTTGATTTGACGGTGCCGTTGGCAAAATATGTCGCCCTATACAACAACGATTTGACTTTTCCGTTCAAACGTTATCAGATTGGCAAGGTATACCGTGGCGAACGCCCCCAAAAAGGCCGTTTTCGCGAATTTTATCAGTGTGATATTGACATTATTGATCGCGATGAGCTCAACATTGCCTATGATGCGGAGGTGTTGGCGGTTATTTATACGATTTTCAACAAATTGGAATTGCCCGCATTTAAAATTTACCTTAACAACCGCAAACTTTTATCCGGTTTTTTGGAAAGCCTGAACATCGCGGACAAGACGGTTGATGTCCTGCGTCTGGTAGATAAAATCAAAAAAATCCCCGAAGCCGCCTTTTTAGGCGAATTGCAGGATATGGGACTGCCTGAAGAAACCAATCGGAAATTGTTGAAGTTTATCAAAATTGGCGGCAGTAATGATGAAATCCTTGCTGCGTTGGAGGCTTTGGCAATTGAAAACGAAAATTATCAAAACGGACTTTCCGAACTTAAGACCGTCATTTCTCAGGCTGCCAGCCTTGGTATTAATCCCGCCAACATTCAAATTGACCTGAGTATTACCCGTGGGCTCGATTACTATACCGGAACCGTTTATGAAACGTTTTTTGACGAATATCCCGAATTTGGTTCGGTTTGTTCCGGCGGTCGTTATGAGAATCTTTCCAGCGTCTTTATGGATAAAAAGTTTCCGGGCGTCGGCATTTCCATCGGGCTGACCCGGTTGTTTGACCAGCTGCGCAGCCATAACCTGCTGAAAATCAAAGGACCGACCCCCAATCGCGCCCTGATAATAATGCAAAGCGAAGACTATAAGGATAATGCCCTCAAACTGGCAGGTTGTTTACGCAAGGCGGATATTCCCGCAGACGTTTATCTGCGTAATGTGAAGTTTAAAAAGAAAATGGAATACGCCAACAAAATTCAAATTCCATACCTGATTATTATCGGAGAGGACGAAGCTGCCGCCGGGGATTATACCCTGAAGAATATGGCGACCGGCGAGCAAAAACGGTTGTCGCTGGAACAGGTGGCTGCCGAAATAAAAGCTGACGCTTGAGACTTTTCCCAAAGGGGCTGAGAAGCCCCTTTTTTTGTGGCTTATTTTAATTACCCGCTTGTATTTGTTATGCCCCGGGTGCTATTATTTCCTAAACGTTTTGCAAAAGTTTAATTATTTAAGGATAAAAAAATGAAAAAAATTGCCGTTGTTGGTGTTCAGGAAAGTATTGGTCGCGAGATTCTCTCTTATTTGGCGGAAGAAGGCTATAAACCGGAGCAGGTGGTTGCTCTGGAACCCAAGTCGGCTTTGGGAAATATGGTTTCTTTCGGCGAGGATGACGAGCTGGATGTCGAAAGCCTTGATAAATTTGATTTCAGCGGTGTTGCCGCAGCCGTTTTCTGCGTGGCGGCCGAGGTGGCGAAAAAGTATGTTCCTCATGCTTTGGCCAAAGGCGTAAAGGTGGTTGACTGTTCCTCCGCCTTTTTCGGCGACCCAGACGTTCCGATGATAATCAGCGGAATTAACGGCGAAAAGCTTTCTGCGGCTAAGCGCGGATTGGTGATGGTTCCTTCTGCCGGCGTTACCCAGATGCTGCTTCCGCTCAAAAATATTCATGAGCAATACCAAATTACCCGTATCGTCGTCTCGGATTACACCTCAACTTCTGTTTACGGCAAAGAAGGAATGGACGAATTGTTTAACCAGACCCGCAAAATCTTTATGAATGATACTTTGGTTGACGATCAGCAGGTCTTCCACAAACAGGTAGCGTTCAACGTTATTCCGCAGGTTGGGGATTTTCAGGGGGACGAAACTGTCGTTGAATGGGCATTTAATGCCGAAACCAAACAAATCTTGGGACCGGATGTCAGAGTACATGCCAATTGTGCGATTATTCCCGCCTTTATCGGCTGCGGGCAATATGTAAATGTCGAATGTGCCAAGGATATTGATGTTGAAGATGCTCGCGAACTGATGAAAAAAGTTCCCGGTATCGTGGTCTTTGATAAGCATGTTGACGGGGGATACGTCACGGTCAACGACGTTCAGGGTGAAAATGACATTTATATCAGCCGCCTGCGTCAGGATACCTCGGTTGAAAACGGCATCAGTTTTTGGTGTGTGGCCGACAATCTGCGGGCAGGGGTGGCAAAAAACGCGCTTGCTGTTGCCAAATTGCTGACTGAAACTTCCGATTAAAAACTTTGACGAGGGGGGATTCCTCAATGAAAAAAATTGTTTCTGCTTTGTTTGTATCGGTGTTGCTGCTGTTTGCCGCTCCGGTTTCTGCCTGGGCGCAGTCCAATGTGACATCCCTGAGCGCCGAGCTCAATTATACCGATATCAGCAACAAGCTCACCAAAATTGAAAAATCCCTCAAAAGCAACGACGTAACTTCTGCCGATTTGTCCGAAGATGTCAAATACATCGCGGCTACCCGCATAGATTTGCTGGACATAAAAAAAAGCATCGAGAGTTCCCTGCGTTTTGTGGAAAAAAAGCTTGATGCTTTAGGGCCTGAGCCGGAAGACGGCAAAGAGGTTCCCCTGATTGCGCAGAAGCGGCGCGAGTTCAAAAACGAGCAGTCTACCGAAAAGGCGAGAATTGCCGAAGTAGATATCTTGCTGGCCCGTCTTGATGAACTGGATGTCTCGATATTCAATCTCCGAAACGAAGAACTGTTGGGAAATTTGTTAATCAGAGTAACGCCTCTTGCCTATCCCAAGGAGTTTCTGTCGTCCACCAGTTTGTTTGTGGGGATGATTTTTGACATTATCAAATCTCCGGTTGACTGGTACTCCTCGCTCAATCAGGAAACCCGCAATCTGGTAAAATCAAAGCTTATTCCGGTTGCTTTGGTTATTTTGTTCATTTCATGGCTGGGCTATTATTTGCGCGTGTTTATTATCCGACGTTTCGGCTATCGTAAGGATATCGAACATCCCCGTTACGGAAAAAAAGTTATAGCGGCGATTGCCGTTGCCATAGCTTATGGCGTAATTCCGGCTTTCATCATCGGTTCATGCTTGGCCTGGATGGTGAGTACTAAGGTTTTGGACAGCGGTTTTCTGGGAACGTTGCTGAAAAGCTTTTTGTATTATTCTCTCTATGTGGTTATGGGACGTGCGGTTTCGAGGGTGATTTTTGCCCCTTATAACGAAAAATGGCGTCTGGTCAATGTCGATAACAGCAAGGCCAAAAGACTGACCTCCGCTTTTTATTTCAGCGTTACCATGATTGGCATTATGTCTTTTCTGGTACACATCGTTACCGTTCACAATTACCCGATTGAGCTTTTGACTTATATGATGGCTATGTCTTCTGCGGTTAAGGCCTTTTGCATCATTCTTATTACCAAGCGCGTTTTGTGGGACGACATCGTTGTTGCCGATTCCTCGGCCGAAGAAACCGGTTCCGCGACTCTGCTGCCCAACGACGACCAGCTGCCGGCAGCTTCTGAGGATGATGAGGAAATAAACAGTGATGACAACTCTTTCCGTCTGACGTTTTTCATTTCGTTGTTTGCCTTTGGTTCTTTTGTTATTTCACTGTTTGGATATCCCTATCTTTCGGCGTTCATTCTGAACCGTTTTCTGCTGTCTGCCGTCATTGTCGGCGTTTTGATGGTCATCCGCAAAATGTTTTACGAAATGCTGCATCGCATTCTGCTGCTTCGTATTTGGATAAAAACTTTTCGTATGCGCCGCCGGATTATTTCCAAAATCAATTTCTGGTCCGGTTTGGTTATTGACCCGATTTTTGTTCTGGCCGGCATATTTTTCATCCTGGCTTTATGGGGTGTTCCTACAGACGTGCTGAATACGCTGATATACCGCTTGCTTACCGGATTTACCGTCGGCGGGGTTCGCATTTCTCTGATATCTATTGCGCTCGGAATCTTGTCCTTCTTCATTGTCATCACCTTGGTAAAGGCAATGCGTCGCCGGCTGCAGGATAATGTTCTTTCCCGCATGGATATAGATGACGGTGTCAAACATTCTCTGGCGGCGGGATTTGGTTTTGTCGGCTATGTGGTGGCAACTTTGCTGGCAATCGCCATAATGGGCGGCAGCCTGACAAACTTCGCGTTGGTTGCCGGTGCTTTGTCAGTCGGTATTGGTTTAGGCTTGCAGAATATCGTTAACAACTTTGTCTCTGGTATCATCTTGTTGTTCGAGCGTCCGATTAAGGTTGGCGACTGGGTAATCATTAACGGTGAAGAAGGCCGGATTAAACAGATTAACATTCGTTCTACCGAAGTCGAAACTTTCAAACGGGCAAGTTTGATTATCCCCAATGCAAATTTGTTGTCCACAACGGTCACAAACTTGACGCACAGCAACAACTGGGCACGTTATGCCATTCAGGTGGGCGTAGCCTACGGCTCTGATACGCAAAAGGTAAGGGATATTTTGCTGGAATGTGCATCAGCCAATAAAAAGGTGCTGAGAAAACCCGAACCGTATGTTCTGTTCACGGATTTCGGAGCCAGCAGCCTGAATTTTGAACTGCGCGTTTATGTGAGCGATATTTGGAACGGCTGGATTGTTCCGAGTGATTTGCGCTTTGAGATAAACCGCCGCTTTGCCGAAGAAGGAATTGAAATTCCGTTCAACCAGCTGGTTGTCCACCAGGGAAGCAAGGTTGCTGAAGAAACCGAAAGCCAGTTCTATGCATCAAAGAAAAAGAAAGGCAAGCAAGATGCTGATAAGTGAGATTAAAGGGAAAAATATTCTTATCTGGGGAATGGGTACGGAAGGCCGTGCTGCCAAGGAATATATAGAACGTCATGCCCTGGCGGCAAATTTGATGATATATAACGATGATGATGGTGCCGAAAAACTGCGGAAACTGTTTGAAAAAACAGACGTAATTATTCGTTCCCCGGGGGTTAGCATTTATAAAAAAGAAATACAGGATGCCGAGTCGCGCGGAATTAGAATAACCTCGTGCTCTGATTTGTTTCTGAGTGAAATGAGAGCCGGGCGTCCCCGGACAAAAGTTATCGGCATCAGCGGTTCAAAGGGAAAAAGCACCAGCGTCAGTATGCTTTTCCACATCCTAAAATCAGCCGGCTGTCATGCCGCTTTGGGAGGAAATATCGGTAAACCGTTGATTGAGCTGATAGATGGAAATTATGATTACATTGTCGGAGAGTTTTCAAGCTATCAGGCCAGCGATTTGAGCGCATCGCCGCACATTGTTATGTTTACCAATCTTTTTTCCGTGCATACGGATTGGCATAACGGCCATGAAAACTATTGCCGGGATAAAATTCATCTGGCGGCGCACCAGCAGGCGGGAGAAAGCTGCTGGGTCTGCAATCGGAACGAGCAGCTCAAAGCTTATACCCGGGATTTGAAAAACGTTCGTTACTACGATGTTTATGACGGTTTCCATGCCGAAGGGCGCGAACTTTATTTTCAGGACAAACCGCTGCTTTCCATTGATGAGCTGCAAATCAGCGGTAACCATAATCTGGACAATCTGTGCGGTGTAATGAGCATTGTGAAGGATTTGGGATTGGATGTTCAGGCGGCGCTTGAAAGTCTGAAAAGTTTTGAAGGTTTGCCGCACCGACTGCAAAAAGTGGCAAAAGTCGGCGGCGTGTTGTTTATTAATGACAGCATATCGACGGCGCCGGAAGCGGCTATCGGCGCAATGAAAAGTTTTGAAGACAATATGGTTATCATCTCCGGAGGTATCGAAAACAAGCAGGATTATACCGAGTATGCCCGTTATATAGCCGGGAATTCCCGGGTCAAGGCCGCAGTTACCCTGTTTCAGTGCGGTGCTCAGATTGCAGCTTCCGTTCGGGAAAATGTCAAACGTTCAGATTTTAAACTTATCGAGGCTGAAAGTTTGTTTCAGGCAGTGAAAGAGGCATACGAAATACTAAAAGGCGCCGGGGGAGGAGTCGTCCTTTTTTCGCCCACGGCTCCCAGCTTTGGATATTATAAAAACTTTATGGAACGCGGCGATGATTTTATAAACATTGTGAAAAAACTTTAATAATGGACTTTTTACTTGATTTTTATATTTTGATACGTTAAATAACAAGGCAATGCCGCCTTAGCTCAGTTGGTAGAGCACACGATTCGTAATTTTATGCTCTATCTTTTGAATTTAAGGCTTGAAATTTCTTAAAAGCTAGGATAATAGAGGCTTAGAGGGATTTTTTATTAAATATTTTTAATTATTATTTTTAATATGGTGGGGACTTCTGGTGGGGATTTTTGTCTTGGCAGGGAGTTTCTAAATTTATACAGTGCCGGTTTAGCTCAGTTGGTAGTAGCGATTCATTCGTAATGAATAGGTCGCGTGTTCGAGTCACGCAACCGGCACCATTTTTTAGAAGTCTAATTTATTAACAATATCGTGTAACTGGTTATCTAAACTTTTCATATATCTTAATGTAGTCCTTGGGTCAACATGGCGTGCTAGATCTTTAACAGCAAGCATTGATGTTCCTGGTTGTCCGGCAATCAATGTGCAAAAGGTTGCTCTTAAATTATGGAATTTATATTGAGGCACCCCAGCCTTTTTTATGGCTGTCTTCCATGATCGATTAATTTTTTTGATTGGTTTGCCTCTATATTCAATCACATAAATATCGGATGATAATGTTTTCAAATATTCAATTATCTGGGGTGACAGATAAACAATTTGTCCTTTTTTTGATTTTGTTTTTTGCGAGGGCAGTCTGATAACTTTTTCATCAAGAAAAACTTGATCCCATCTTAAACTCAAGATTTCATTCAATCTCATCCCTGTACAAACAGCAATCATTATGACCGCTTTTAAATGTTCTGCCGCATTTTCCAATATTAATTTTGCATGTTCTTTAAGTACGGGATTCGGCATATCATTGTTTGTTTCTAGAATTTGTATATCAAGAATATTAGTTGTTTTTTTTCTTCTGATTGCCCGATTGAATATAGCTTTTAATTTCGCCAAGTATTGATTGACTGTGGCGGGAGTAATCAATTGATTGGTTTCTTTAAATTTTGGAATGATATTGCCATCTTTATCTTTTTTACCATGATTAGCCATATAAACAGTTTTAGTTTTATGGCGAAGATGTTCTATAAGCTGATCAACATCTTCATTCGTAATTTCATCAATCGAAGTTAATTTGCCAAAATAATTTATCAGATATTCCACCGTTCTCTTAGCGGTGTCGCTAGTTCGGATATATTGACCTTTATTTTTATAGTAATCAATAGCCGCTTCGGCGAAGGTATAAGAAGATTTAGGCAGTTTATTGGTTTTTTTTATATCAATCTTTATAAGGGTCTCATATTGCTTGGCTTGTGTAATGTTTTTGGCATTTTGAGTTTTATCAAAAGGGTTAAGGCATACACCTTGGTAACGCTTTCCTTCAATCTGAAAGTCGTACCAAAAACAATTCCGCTCTTTTCTCCAATAAACACTCATATATTTAATCCAAGTTCTTTCGCTTCTTTATTAAGAGTTTTTAATTTTTTGTTTGTTACAGCATAACTTTTACGTATCGGTTTTTTTTTGTTATCATTAGCATTTTTGGGGATTTTACGATGTTGTTCTTTATAAACATTGTAATCTTCAACATCTATTCTGATAGGCAGTCCAAACTGGTAGGCTGGCAGAATACCAGAGTCTATATCTTTGCGAATTTTTGCTTCACTAACACCTAAATCTGCAGCAACTTCTGCGACTGATAAATGCGGCATTTTCATTCTCCTTTATACTAAGCAACTGACGACAAAGTATTCGATATAGTTAAATTGGCGGCAACAATAGCTTTGGCGACCGGCGGGCATACGGCATTGCCGCATTTCTGCACTTGCGCCGTTTTGGTTATCGGCGTGCCGTCGGCTTGGCGATTATAAACATAATCAGCCGGAAAACCTTGCGCGGCAAAAAGTTCGTGCGGCTGGAGCATACGCAAACCAATGTCAACAATGACGTACGGTTCGCCGCAAATATAAACCGTTACCAAGCCGAAACGGTCTTTGGTCGGTATCGTGTCCAACGGTTCATTTAGGGGTTGGCCGTCTTTTTCGTTGCCGTAATATTTAATCAGCAAAGAGCGAACCTCGGCAAAGTGTTTGCCCTGCGCGCTGATGGTTTGTAACGGTTCTTCTACACTTTGTCCTATATTGCTACCGCGCATTTTGACAAGGTGCGATGTAACAAGGCTGTTGTGATCTATCGCCGTTATGGTATCGACCGGTCTGTCCATCTCTGAACCGGTGGCTCCGGTGTAGTGTTTCGCTAAAAAGGCGGTAACAACCTGACTGTGGTCTATACGGGTAATCGTACCGAGTGGCGCGTCTGCAGCTGTACCGACAGATTGTCCGTATTGCCGAGCCAGAAAGGCTGATACAAGGGCGTGTTTCTTGCCACCGGCGACAACAGTGCCTAGTGGAACATCAAGCCCCGGCACGCGGGCTTTCTGTCCGGGCTTTTCGCCGTAACCGATATTGATTAAAGTTGCGGCCGCAATGGCGTGACCGTTTTTAGCAGATAATGTCGGCAGCGGATTGTCCAGTGTTTGGCCGCGGTGGTCATTTCCGGTATGATTTACCTGAATAAGTGTCGGCATAACAAGAGCATGATGGCCGCCTTTGGGATTTGCAGTTACGGTTGTTAAAGGTTTATCCGCCGGATTGATGGAATCACTCGACCAGTTGGCGATACTGACAATAAACGGTTTTGGATTATTCAAAACAAACTTCTGGATTCCTTTTGCTATCCGCCGTAATGTATTCTCGGACAACGGCTTTTTGCGTTCGAAAATTGACGGACAGGGAATAGACCAGTCGATAATTTCGGCCGCGGTTCGCCAAGGCTTGAGTTTCTTTTTCTTTGTTTCCGAGCTTTTCGGGTCGCCGTGGGTCGGATCCGGCCAAACAATCGGCTGACCGTCACAGCGGGCAATCAGGAATAAGCGCCTGCGGCTTGTCGGAGCGCCAAAGTCACAGGCAGCCAAAACCCGCCATTCGACTTCATAACCAAGGGAGCGTAATTCGGCAATCCAGCGGTTAAAGGTTTCTCCAGAGCGGGATTTGTCCGGCCGATTGTCCGGGCCGAGCGGTCCCCAAGTCTGAAATTCTTTGACGTTTTCAAGAAAAATCATTCGCGGATGTACGGTTTTTGCCCATTTGATGACAACCCAAGCCAGCGAGCGGATTTTTTTGTTACAGGGCGTGCCGCCTTTGGCAATCGAAAAATGTGTGCAATCCGGGGATGCCCACAAAATCCGAACTTGCCGGCCACGGGTAGCAACCAACGGATGAACGGCAAAAACATCTTCTTTGAAATGAACTGTTTGTGGATGGTTGGCCGCGTGCATGCCGATTGCTTCCGGGTCATGATTAATGGCAATATCTACGGGAGTGCCGGTTGCCTGTTCAATACCGGTATCAGCACCGCCTCCGCCGCAGAACAAAACAACGTCAATCTCCGGCTTGGTGTCCATTAAAACATACTGATTGTTTAGCATTTAACCTCACTTTCGCCGTTTAAGGCTTTGTTAATATTTTTTATATGTTCATCCGCAAAAAGAGTGGTAGTCGGATAAAATCTTTTTAAGATCAAAAATGCTTCAATCAAATTCTCTAAAGCCGTTCTAAGCCTGTTAATCTCGGCTTGCTGTCTAACAATCTCTTCTTCCATAGCAGCAAGTTTTTTATTCGCCATTTCAGTAATATGTGCCAGAAAAGTTTTAGTCATCATTCCACTACCCTCACTTTCGCCGTTTAAGGCTTTGTTAATCATATCTGCCAGTCCTTTGTCTTTGGCGAATTCTGCTGCTGGAATACATTGCTTAAGTAAATCTCTAAGCCTGTTAATCTCGGCTTGCTGTTCTTCTATCTTTAATTTTCTATTATAGGAAAGCTGGAACATTTCATTTGCTCTCCTAGATTCTTTTATAACCAATTCATTTTTGTGCTTTAATTGCTCGGAGAGACTTTTAATGTATTCCTTTTGTTTGTCTGCCAAGATTTCACACATCAAATTTTTCATGCCCATTCTGCAATCTCCAAAAGTTTACTCTCGTCTTCTGTTTTGAAAAATAAATCAACAGCTTCTTTTGCAAATTCAATTTTCTTTTGCATATCATCAATATTACACAAATCTGTTTGTGTAACATTTTCGTCACTTTTCTTTACACAATCCAACAAATCAGCGGCACATCTCAAAATTCTACCCTCATCATCGTCCGAAAACTGATGACTACTTAATAAGTCATACAAGAGTCCTCTAGCACCATTCATAACCATTGTTGTTTTTAATTTTGTCATCATTCTTTACCTTTTTTATTGCTGTAAAACATTGGCAACTTTCAATTTGTTTGCTATCAATGAGAACTGTCAAAGCCCATGACGGAGATAATCCCATTTGGAAAGCGGCTTCATCGCCAGCACAAGAACAGCTTTCTCTGTTATCTTCTTCTGTTGGTGCTTCATAATGAACACAATTTTGGCAAATACTCATCATTCCACCTCAAACAAATCTTTAATGCTGGCTTTACTCTTGCCGAGATAGGTTTCCGTACTATACCTCCAGAGAAAAGCGCCCTGAAAATCATCTGTAATACAATAAGGATGAACAAAATCTGTTGTATTAATGACCAATGCTTTATATGTTCCAACATTGGGGGCATTAATTTCCCACACATCACCGATTTCTGGTTTTAATGCACTCATTTCAATCTCCCTGCAATCCATAAGGCAAATAAAACAAACAACCCACCAAAGAAAAACTCGTAACTAAAATTCATTTCAGCACCTCGTTTATTCTAGTTAAAAGGTCAGATGTTTTCCAAGCCCAATCGCAGTTGCAAAACCCAACACCTTTTATGGTCTCCATTTCTTTTTGAATGTATGGTTTACACTCTTTAAGCAACTGGCGCAGCTGCTGATTTTTATCGTAAATTTCCGCAAGGTCATTATTAGCTTGTTGTCTGTATTCTTTCAGCCGTTGCAGCTCGTCGCAATCAGGAATAGGGGCGAGAACTTCTATAACATCCAAAGTGCAACATATTGCATAGAAACGGTTATATTTGCTTAGCTTAGCAACATCTACGTTTCCATTTGACAACCTGACATAATAAGCCCCTGCTTTTAATTTTCTGGCTTTCCAATCGTCTGTTAAACTCATTATAATACCTCTCGATCATTGACAAATTCATGGGTAACGCCGAGGATGCCGACGCGTTTGAGTTCAAAATCCACCAGTTGACGGCTGCCGTACTGGTCGTTGATGGCTTCAAAGCAGGAATTGTCCGGGTGGGTTTCTTTGATACCAAAGTCAATTTCACGGTTAATCACATACAGCCGTGGATCCCAATTGAATTTTACAACGTCATCAACTTGGAACCCTGAGGAGCGGGGAAGCTCAATCAGCCTATTGCCCTCAATGCAGTGGGTAATGCCAATTTTGCCGATAATTTCGCAATCATCAAATGTGGCAATATTACGTTCACGCATTGACAATGCCTCATAAGCATCGTTCGGAGCAGGTTTGTGATTGTGGCAGTAGAGGCTGACGGCAAAATTATGCACGCCGGTTCTCTCTTCAATGACGAAAATACAACGGTTACGTTCTAACACCTGTCCAACACGGACGTCTTTAATTTCAGCAAGTTTCATTATGTTTCTCCCATTCTGTAACAGGTAACGGGAAACCTAGTTTGTTAGAATTGCACCAGAGCCATTCCCATTTTTTAGCTTCTTTTTTTATGATTTCTCGAGCCTCGGGCGATATTTCAGCATTTGCTCGGTCAATAAAGGAAAGAACAGAGGACCAAGCTGCGTATCGTCCGAAATATTCACCTAGGTTAAAATTTTTTATCTCTTCTTCATCAATAGGTCCGGTACTCATTGCTTTTCTCTTTCAGAATGTTGTGAATTTGTTTTTGTAACATTTTCGTGGTGTTCACATCTTTTTATCCAAACACACGGGTAGCCGCCTTCTGGCGTGTCTTTGTAGCGTCCATACGAACATAAGTATAACGGCTTTGTGTGAGGAATTGTTTTCTTTGAAAACGGGCATCCTGTACAATCTTGTAATCTCATTATTCTATCCTTTCTCCGAGGTCGATTGCCCAAACTTTCGCCTGGTTTAAGTCGTTGGCACCGTACCATTTGTGAATTTTTTTGATTTTGAACAGCATTGTTGCCGGTTTTTTGTAAAATCCGCGCTGGAAACGGACCAAATCATAGTGTTTAGTTTCAAACAAACGGTTCCAATGGTCGGAACATTGGCGATATTCGGTTGTTTTTTCGCCGGATGCGATTTTATCAAACCATTCATACATCATCGGCAAATGCAGGATTTTTAACTTTTCTTCCATATTGCACCTACAGTCCTTTGATAACATTGATTGTAAAATCAACGCTGTTTTGTAATTTATTGACGAGACGCGCCGTTTGTACAGTGCGAGTTTTTCGGCAAGTCTTTTCGGAATTGTGGGAACTTTGTCTTTGAAGCTCGATTTCGCGCTGGATTATTCCGGTTTTGATACCGATGTCGTAAATCAAAGCTTCTCTGGCATTTCTGAAGTCGATTTCCATTGTTAAGCAGCCTTTTCAAAAATATGTTTTAGTTCTTCAATCAGGGCTTTTTCTCTAAATTCGCTGTAAAGACCGTGATATTCAATCAAAAGCGGGTGCCCAAGGACAGTGTAACCTGTGCGGATGATGTGGGAATCTCGTTGTGCCTTAAGAATTTTTAAGATGTTTTCCATGGCTTCAATCTTTTTGTCAGCTTGACGCTGGGTCTTTTTTTTCTGCAAAACATGGTTTCCGTAAACATGACGCCGCATTTTTATTTCATTTTGGACTTCGTCAATCAGGTCCGTCAGCGTAAAGATAAATTTATTGTCGTTTGCTTCCGTAACCTTAGCGGTTAAACGGGTAATCCGTGCTTCTAAATCCTCACTCATTGTCGGCATCTCCGCAATAGTTGTTCTTTGCCATCTCTGAAAGCAGATTGAAGACCATGGCAGCCGAGCGGCGATTGTGGATTTTGTAATAATTCCTGACCAGTTCAATGGTTTCTTCTTTTTGCATAGGATCTGTGAGGGCCGGGGAATTTTCCGACAGAGCGGCGGCCGGAATGTTCAGAAAGCGCGGACTCTGTTCTTCAATTGAGGGCGGCATATCTTCATAAAAGAAATTGACCTGAACATTCAGAACACGGCTTAAATCCCATAAACGACTGCCGCCGACCCGGTTCATCCCGCGTTCGTATTTCTGAACCTGCTGGAAAGTAAGTCCCAGCAGCGAAGCCAGTTTTTCTTGGCTTAAACCCAGCAATGTGCGGCGCTGGCGGATTCTGTTGCCTATATGAAGATCTATCGGATTGGGGCGGCCGTCGGCCAAACGTCCGCGGCGGCTCCGGGGATTAGTCAAATCAGATACTTTTTGCATTGTTGTTTCCTTTCAATTTAATGTTTGGGTGTTGGTAAATTGGCTGATAATCTGATTGTCACCATATTGACGTCAGCCTATGCGCTCTGATATTTGTTTCGGGCCGTGTCATTGGCAGAAGCGGCTATTTTATCCAGAGCCATAAGGCTGCGGATGTGAGCGGTAACAAAAGGACGCAGATATATACCGGCAAGGGAAAGGATTCGTTCCTGTCGTCTGTCAGCCTCTGCGGCCAGCTCATCAATCAGGTAGCGTTTGTCTTCCGGCATTAGGGATTTTATGCCCTCAATGTCGTCTATATAACGCTTATAAGAACTTTTGATATTATCTTCGGCCTGTTTTACTTTGGCTTCGATACAGTCATTTAATGTTTGTTGCATTAGATATTCTCCTTTTAAGTTTATCTAATGCATAATTATCTAAAATAGATTATTTAGTCAAGTAAAAAATAATCTATTTTAGATAATTTATATCCACAGTAAAAAAAAGCCCTCAAAATTGAGAGCCTAAAATAAATGTTCCGATAAACAGATTCAAATAGAAAATTTATCTGTCAGGAATGTGTAAAACATGCAAAAGACCTCCAATGAGCATTGCCGGAACAGACATTAAAATAAACATAAGCGGTGTAGTCTTAAATACGATTAAAGACGTTGCTATTAGCAAAATGACAGCATTGTCAATCCAAATATTGAGAATTGTATAAATTATTAAAAAGTAAAAATAAGCACATAAAAAAGCAGCAAGACGAATAATACAGGTTGCAAATTTTTTTCGTATAATTAAAGATATCAATTCGCTGGGAAGATGAAATAAAGTTATAAAAATAACTTTTGAAAAAGTAGGACGCCAAAGTGGATTTTGACGAAGCAGGTTAATGCCAAATCCAAAATTTACCCATAAATAACATAAAATTAAAAGAATAAGATGATTTGTTGTCATAGATGTTTCCTAAAATACCTTCTATATGCCATAAGAAAAAGACAAAGAGTAACAATATTGATAATTGCCCAAATGTCCTTTGTAATATAGAGGGGAATAACGGGGTTATAAATAATTGCAGAAGTCAGCAAACCAATATTGATGAAGCTGAATTTATATTTTGGATAGTAGAGTATAAAACTATAAATGCTAAATCCACATACGGCAATTTTTAGAAACTGATAATAAAAATATGGCAACGGGAAAAGTGCAAGACTTAATAAGATACAGATAAAAACTGTTAATTTCTTCATAAGTCATCCTTATAAAAATCATTCTCTTGTTTTTGACGATATTGTTGCCGTTGTCGGTAAAGTTTCGCCAGAAGTATTTTGCGGCTGAAGATGGCTATTATCTTCTGCCGTTGGTTTGGCCATTTTTCTAACCATTCTCAACATCTCTCGTTCTTCAGGCGTTATTTCTTCCGGCTGCCATTCCAAAGGAAGAAGTTCATAAGGCTTGACATCAAGCGCCGTTGATAATTGCTTCATCCATTTAGTGTCAAGATCAACAGTTCCTGCTTCTAGTTTTTGAACGGCAGAATGTGATACACCCAAACGTTCTGCCAATTCAACTTGAGTCAGTTTTCTTAATTTTCTTAGATATCTTATACGATTTTCACTCATTTTTCCCTCATTTATAAACACAATTATAATCTAAAAAAGATTATTTTTCAATCTAATTACAGTGCTCAACAAAATTGTTCCCAAGTAGATTATTTTGTGTTTGACAATATGTTCTATTTTAGATTATTTATTAACTAGGAGGAACGTTGATATGAAACTTCAAGAATATTTGAAAAAAAATAACAAGAAACCTGCCGATTTGGCAAAGGAGTTCGGTGTTGTTCATTGTATGGTTCGGAGATGGTGTAACGGAGAAACTAGACCCACACTAAAATATATGCAAAAAATTTTTGAATATACAAACGGTGCGGTTACACCAAATGACTTTTTTAATATTGCCAATGACAATGAACCAACGCCGCCGGAATGTTCTTAAACGCATCATAAATAAACTGCGGGAAATTTACAAGGAGTCTTAGAATGATAATAATTATTGCTACGATAATTTTATTTTTGCCTATGATTTTATTTTTAACCGTTGGCAACTTCTATTTGTGGAAATTTATCTGCTCTAAGGATAGTCACAAATGAAAAAAGTATTTTTTGATAAAATCTTGGTCCTTTGTCATAAAAGAACATTTTTTATTGGTACATCTTGCCGTCATTTCTTCATGACAATAGCCGGTATATTCATTAGTGACATAGTTTGCAAGAACCATTTCCGTTTTTTCTTCATTATAAATACGAACAGTTGTTTTTCCACAACTAGGACAAATGAATCCCGGATGGGGACCTTTGGTATGGATTTTTTCAAGAGCTTCCAAGCGTTTATTAATGGAAGTTATTGTTTTCCATATTTCTTTAATTTTATCAAAAACTTCAAGCATATCATTCTCCCTACGTTGTAGGAATTTTAGAATGGAAAAAAATGATAGTCAACTAATAGAAAAGGAAAACTGAAAATGGAAGAGAAGAAAAAAGGAAGGCCCCGGAAGATTTCGGAAAGTAAAGCGACAGAGCGTTACCGCTCGGATCTGGAAGATTTGGAGAAGCTGAAAGAAGAACGTTTGGAAAAAATGAAAAGGTTTCTTCGCGGAGGTGGTGGGGCAACGCCTGACAAGTCCGACAACAAGGATGCTTTCGGCAAAAGCGATGCCGATGCTCCGCGTGGTGATGATAAAAATAAATGTAAGGTAGATTTGGAAATAGGCGCCATTAACGGGGTTTCCGAACAGGATGCGAAAGAAATTAAAAGCGCTTTTGAGGGGAATTTTGCTCAGATTTCAGATGCCCAAAGACAGGTTGAAGAAATAAGCGGTCTTTGTAATGAACACAATGAATATGCTGATACGGTTCTGGCTGAATATTTGACCTGTTCACAAATTCAAACGTTGGGGAAAGTCTGCCGTACTGATGAGCTTATTGACGAAATGCTGGCCGCTTTGGAAGAGGCCGGCGCTAATCAACGCTGGCTGACAGCCGCAAAAGCAAGTTTTCAATGTGCGATAATGGAAGTTTATCGCGCTGTTTTGAAACCTAAGGGCATCTGATGCCGGATATTTGGAAAAAACATTGTGAAAATCTAATGGCAATAGAAAGAAGATGCCGGGAAAGACAAGCTTTTCTGAGCCGCTTCTGGATCTGGCGTCCTTATTCAAAATACAACCTGAGCGAACAGGAATTATACGAGCAGGGGTATGAGAATTTGGGACATATTTATAAACAAAAGGAAGGAAAACAAGATGAGAGCTAAAAAAGCCAAAGCTTTACGGAAAATAGCCAGAGAGCAAACTCTCGGTGCGCCGGAAGTTGAATATGTTGCGAGCAAAAGCCATCCGGGTACATGGCGTCTTGCCCGCAATTGCACCCGCAGTTTTTATAAGCGCCTGAAAAAGGCTTATATGCTGCAGAAAAAACTCAACCACTAATCAGGAGAAAACAAGATGTTTGGCAGAAATGCAAAGAAAAATGAAGACCCTCAAATGACAATGGAGCCGGTTCAGGAAATGGATGCGGTGGAAGAGGAAAGAAAACGTAAGGAGCGTGAACAGAAACTTCGTGCAAATATCAGCCGCCTTTATGACAATGAAAAAGAACGTGCCGATATTGAAGCGGATATTACTTCGGTTTACGCCGATGTGAAAAAGGAAGATTTGAACAAAGGGTTACTGCGTAAAATCTTTAAGCTTTGCAGTTTTAAGGATGGTATGCGTGATTTAGAGGTTAACTTTGTTTATGAAACGTATAATAAATCCGCCGATTTGAAATAAGAGACAGGATGCAAAGTTATGTCGTTCTTTGACATAGCTTTGTATATTCTTTTGTTTGATTATTAAGGAGAAAACCAAGAAATGGGCAGTTTATCCCGTGAAGAAAAAATCAGCAGCGAGCTGAATGAAGTTCTGACAGGACTTTTACTGGAAGTTTTTTCCGGCGTTACCAAAAAAGAAGAGGCGCTGGAGTTGCTTTCTGAAATTAAGGCCCGGATAATGCCGGCCGTCCGGGCGATAGACGAAACGGCCGCGCAAATTCAAAAGCAGAGATAATTATTGAGAAAGGCAAGAAAATGACATCGTTAATTGAAAAATTCAAAAATGTACACTTTCCGAACTGGATGCGGCAGATTAAAACAGATTATCCAATGCCGGAAGTCAAAGCTGCCAATGATAATATTAATAATTCGGTAGCGGCGGCCGATGATGACAAGGTTGTTTTATTTGATGAGCTTCAAAGAGCTTATATTGAGACTTTGTTATACGGCAAGGGAGCAATAAATTTTCGAAGGCCTCAAAAACATGTCGTATTTATGGCACAAGACATGCTTCCTTCTGATGTAATCGATTCATTTAAATTTAAGTTGAAAATGCCAGTCAGCCTTAAAAGACGCTTGCGCCGCGATAAGAAAAATTATCAAAAAGTCCGGGAATGGCTTAATGAAGTGGAAAAATCTGTCAATCAGGCTCTTTTCATGAGTAATGCAAATAAGCGTTAAAATTTATTTTTCAGCGGCAGGAGGCCGTTTTTGAGGAGAATATATGATACAACGCGAATTGTTTTTGGTTGTACATAAGACAGTTGATAATATTGTTGTCCGTTATGGATATGAAAAATTGGGGGAGTTTACTTTTCTCTTGTCCCAATATGCACGGCATTGGGAAAAATTCGGTTCCGGAGAGGGATTTGATTTTTCTCATTACTCAGAAGCCGTTTTGATTTATTTTGATGGCGTCAAAGATAAAATTGACGAGAAACACCGACAATTTGTCGCTCAAGGCGAACAAATGGCAAAGCTGGCGAAAGAACGCTGGGAAAAAGAACAACAGGAAGACCGGCGCCGCGAACAAAAGCGGCAATGGTATGTGCATAACAAAGAAAAAGTTAATTCGAAAAGGCGCCAAAAGGCGTCTAGCGATGTGTCTAGCGGCCGCATAAAAATGTCTAGCGGTGTGTCTAGCGATGTGCCTCAAAGCGAGGATGATAAAGGCGTAGCGCAAAATGATGCGGTACGCATTATGAATTATGAACTTATGAATCATAAGAACTTTAAAAAGAATTATGATAAGGGCGACAGCGAATTTGTGGATAAGTCTTCGGTCGAGGCCGGGAGCAATCATGACCCGTCAGGCAGTCTAACGGGTCATAACCTCGCTGACCGCTCGGTCATAAGAAATCATAAGAACGGGGAACATAAGAAGCGTAAGAACCGGGAATATCGAACACAGACCCGGGAATATCGAACACAGAACCGGGAACTGCCGAACATTGCTCATAATTCCCCTCAGCCCTGCGGGCAGCTCCCCAAGGGGGAGCAAAAGCTCGGCAAGGATGTTGTGCGGCCGGCACCCCTGCGGCCAACCATCTACGGCGACACTTGGATAAAGATTGGCGATGATTTTGAAGTTGATTTGTTTGATCCTGAATTTGAATGCTTTTCCCGTGCAAGAAAGTTTTTAATTCGGGGCTTTGAAATGTGGTGCCGGAAAAAACTTATTGGCGAACGCCATGACAAATGGTGGCTGAAAGACCAATTGGGGCGAAATTTTGCCAATCGGCAAGGCAGTGTTTCATATATGATCGGGGCGGAAAGTGGCGGAAATGCTTATGTTTCAGGTTCAAAACGTTAATTTTAAGGGGTTTTCTGAATCGATATTACGCGCGAAAGCAATTTTTGCCGGAGGCGGGGCAAGATGAAAAGATGCCGCTGAGGCTTGAAATGAAAGGGTTTGAGGATGATTAGAAACATAAAAAGCGTTGACGATGTAAAAGTCAATCTTGAAAAGTATTTTGAAGTTATGCGCTGGCTTCCTGACATCCAACGTCCGCGCTGTAAAACGACGGATTTTTACCGGGTGGCAGTTCATCCGATGACCGTTGATGATTGGGAATATATGCGCCCGGATATTGAAAGCCGGGACGTTACGGAGGCTTGGTATATTGACGAACATTGGATGTCGCCGCCGTTGATTTATCCGAATGAGTATGTCTTTTTGCGGGATTTCCTGTCCGGATTACCGCGGAAAGAACTGGCTTATCGGTATAGTCCGAACAAAAGAGACCGCAAATATGTTTATCGTTGGGCGGAACGGTTATTGAAAAGAATATTTGATGCCGTGAAAACCTGTTAAATCTCTTTTGTCTAAAGTGCCACACTTTGCCACACTTTTGAATGGGACATTTTCGGCTTTTTATGTTAGTAATTTTGCTATAATAGCTTTTTAGTATGCGTCCCGAAGTTCTTGCCCTTCGGAGCGTTTTTTTAGCGGCGTCTTATTGGGCGCCGTTTTTTGTTGAATTTAATTTTTTGATTAACCTAACTGAAAGGAAAAAAATGCCTGAAAATACTGAAGCAACAAAAGTAATCGGTTACCGTACGTTATCGGAAGAACAAAAACAGTTAATGAATGAAGCCAAAGCACAGGGGAATGAACTTAGTGATTTTATTAATAGTATTCCTGAAAAACTAGGCAGTGATGATGCTGACAGTGCGAGGGCAAGAGCATTGGCTAAAACATATATTCAGACCGGAATGATGTGGTTAAATCGTTCAATCGCGAAGCCTGAAACATTTTGTTAATTATATAAGCCGCCTTTCGGGGCGGTTTTTTTGTAGATTTGTAATGCCGAAAACGTTTAACACCAATACCGAGAACAAGGAAGAATGGTTAACGCCGCCATATATTTTGGAAGCGCTGGGTAAATTTGATTTGGATCCGTGTGCGCCGGCGATTCGGCCATGGGATATGGCGCAAGTTCATTATTGCAAAGAACAGGACGGCTTTTCGCAGGAATGGTTCGGACGAGTTTGGTGTAATCCGCCATATGGCCGGCAGACTTTTGAATGGCTCAAACGTCTGGCAAAACATAAAAACGGCATCGCGCTGATATTTGCCCGAACCGAAACAAAGGGCTTTCATGCAGAGGTTTGGAGCAAAGCTCATTCGGTTTTCTTTTTTCAGGGGCGGTTGAAATTTCATTTTCCCGATGGAACACAGGGTGATTGTGCTAATGCGCCGAGCTGCCTGGTTTCTTATAATTATGAGAATACCTAGGCAATCAGAAAATCAGGATTAAATGGCAAATTAATAATTCTTCGAGGTTGACAATGGTTAAGATGAAAAAAGAAAAAGCTGCGGCCGCTGTTCAGCCGGAAAAGAAAAAGGCCAAACCTGCGGAGATGATAAGCGAGCCTGCCTTTGTTGATAAGTTTCATTTGCTGTGCAAAGGCGGCCGCCCGCCGGCTTTTAAGTCTGCGGAAGAAATGGCTGAGAAGGCAACAGCTTATTTCACGGAAAAAGAAAATGCCATTATCTTCTATACCAAAGACGGTATTCCGATTTACGGACAAGGTTCAATCAGCGTGAAGGGCGTATGCGATTATATGGGTATTACCAACCAGACCCTGAACGAATACGGCAAAAAAAAAGAATATGAATATACGGTTACCCGTATCAAACAGATTTGCGAGGTTTATTTAATTGATAGGTGCAATCTGAGCAAAGACCACAAAGCCGACTGGATCCTGCAAAACTGCTTTGATGGCTGGAAAACAGAAACAACGACCAAACTTATCAATGACGAGCCGACGGCAGAGCGGCTTAAAAAGTTTTTAACCAAAAAGAAAAAAGGCAGTAAAACAGCCAAAAAATAAGGATGAGAAATGAACAGCGAGTATGAAGAGCAATTGGCCGAGGCGATGGCCGAATGTTCCGACGACCCGTATGCCTTTGTTATGCTGGCTTTTCCGTGGGGCGAAGGAACGCTGGAGAACCAAAAGCCGGAAGAATGGCAAGTTCAGATACTCAAAAATATTAGAGATAAATTATTAACCGTTGAAGAAGCGTTGAAGTTTGCCGTAGCGTCCGGCCATGGTATCGGTAAATCGGCATTGGTGGCATGGTTGGTTTTGTGGGCGTTGTGCACTTTTCCCGAAACACGTGGAATTGTAACAGCTAATACTGATACGCAGCTTCGCAATAAAACTTGGCCCGAGGTTCGGAAATGGTATAACCTCTGCATTTGCAAACATTGGTTTACAATGACCGCAACCAGTATATTTTCATGTGATGAGCGCTATAAGCAATCGTGGCGCGTCGATTTAATCCCATGGAGCAAGCATAATCCTGACGCTTTTGCCGGTTTGCACAACCAAGGTAAGCGGATTTTGGTGGTTTTTGATGAGGCTTCGCAGATATGGGATAAAATCTGGGAAGTCACGGAAGGCGCTCTGACCGACCAAGGTACACAAATTTTATGGGTGGCTTTTGGAAATCCGACCCAAAATACCGGCAATTTTTATGAATGTTTCCATAAAAACCGGGATTATTGGGACACAAGGCAGATTGACAGCCGGACAGTCAGCTTTACCAATAAGAAGCAGATTGCTAAATGGATTGAACAATACGGTGAGGATTCGGACTTTGTCAAAGTCCGTGTTCGCGGCGTGTTTCCGTCGGCCTCAACCAATCAGATGTTTAGCGAGGCTTTAATTAAGGCAGCGCAGGAGCGGGAGAGCTTTGACAATCAGTTTGAACCGTTGCTGATGATGGTTGATGTCAGCCGTTTCGGCGATGACCAAAGCGTTGTCCGTTTCCGCCAAGGTCGCAATGCCCGGGATTTTCCGGTGCATCGGTTTGAGAAATTACGTTTACCTGTTTTAGCGAAAGAGGTCGCAAAATTGGCAGACTTCTACCAACCGGACGCTATTTTTATTGATGGCGGCGGTGTTGGCGGTGGTTGCGTCGACGAGTTGGTTTTAATGGGGTACCCAGTTATTGAGGTAACTTTTGGTGAGAGGGACACTTTGGATCAGCCCGACCGTTACGTAAACAAACGGGCGGAAATGTACGATGCATTGCATGAATGGATGACGAAAGGCGGCGCGATTGATGATGACGAAGACTTAAAGAATGACTTAATGGCTATTCAATACTTTTTCAAAGACAGCAAAAAGCAACTGATGTCCAAAGAAGACATGAAAGCCTGCGGATTGCCGTCGCCGGATGATGCGGACGCGCTGGCGATGTCGTTTTATTGTCCGGTTCAGAAAAAAAACAAGGGGAGCATTAAAAGCTCCCCTTCTTCGTATCAACAACAGTCTGAAAGTTATGACTGGAGCAAACTTTAAGGAGAAAAGGAATGTGTGGCGGAAGTGTTGGTGATATTTTTAGCGATGCGGTTTCGGCAGTATCATTGGGAACGGTTAAGTTAAAAGGAGATAAGCCAAAAACGGTTATTTCTCCGTCAACATACAGCAATGACCCCAAAGAGGCTGATGAAAAGGCAGTTAAGGCCAGAGAAGATGCCAAGAAAAAAGCTCAGCAGATGCTGGGAAGAAAATCCACGATTTTAACCGGCTCTGAGGGGCTTACCACTCAGGCTCAAACCGTAAAGAAAACTTTGTTGGGAAGTTAAGCGAATGATAGATAAACGGAAGTTGCGGCAAAAGCTGGACCGGATTCATACAGCTTTATACGATGAGTATAAAGACTGGGAACCGGGGTGGAAAAAAGTGGCGGAACTGTCCCGTTCTTTTCGGGGCAAGTTTTTTAATGAGACGAATAAGCAGTTTTTGCGCCGCAGTGATGATATTGTTGACAATATTCTTAATGATTGTGCCAATGTTCTGGCTGCCGGCCTGCAATCCGGTCTGACAAACCCGACAACCCGTTGGTTCAAGTTTAAGCTGCGTGATACCGACCTGATGGAATTTAAGCCGGTTAAAGAATGGCTTTATCAGGTAGAGAATATTATTTTTGAGATTTTGCTTAAGTCAAACTTTTATAAGCTTTCACCGTTGGCTTATAAAGAAATGGGTTTGTTCGGTCAGCCTTGCATGCTGCAGGAAGAAAATGTGCGGACAATTACGCACTTTCATTTGTTTACCATTGGTGAATATATGCTGGCGGCAAACGATGATGGTATTGTGGACACCTTTGTTCATCCGTTTTCGATGACAACCCATCAGCTTGTGGCTAAGTTTGGCTATGATAATTTGCCGAGAACAATTCGTCAGTCTTATGATAACAGCCAAATTTTGGTACGGCATAACGTTGTCCATGAAATTATGCCGAATTTTATGATGAATAAAGGCAAGATGGATGCCAAAAACAAGCCGTATCTGTCCGTTTATTATTTGCAGGATTTTCGAGAAGATGACGGGATTTTGCGAATTTCGGGCTTTGACGGTTTTCCGGCAAGAACACCGCGCTGGGAACCCCTGAGCGGTGAAGTCTATGCGATTGCTCCGGCAATGAACGGCATGGGTATGGCAAAATCTTTGCAGAAATGGCATCTGACCCGGCATTATGGCGTTGACATGCAGGTCAAGCCGCCGATAAACGTGCCGTCTGATATGTATGACAACGGTAAAAAGCCAAGTTTAATTCCCGGCGGCATTAATCCGTACAATTCTCGCAAAGGTGATAATAAAGTAACCCCGACAATGAATGTCAATATTGACCTGTCGGGGATTAATTTATCTATTGCAGATGCCAAAAATGACATCAAAACCGCGATGCTTTATAATTTGTTTAATGCCGTCTTGAACTCTGATAAACGCATGACGGCGACAGAGGTCGAAAAAGTCAGCAGCGAACAGATGGTGCAGCTGGGGCCGGTGCTTAATAATATTACCGGAGAGTTTTTGTCGCCGACGATTACGACAACCTATCAATATGCCTATAAAATGGGGGCATTGCCTCCGCCGCCTCCCGAACTGGAAGGCATGGAACTGGAAATTGAGTATATTTCTATGCTGACAATGGCTCAGAAATCGGTTGAACTCTCGGCAGAGCTTGATTTCACGCAGTTTGTCGGCATGGTTTCTTCTTATGAGCCGAATGCTAAGAAAAAACTGAATGTCTATAAATTGATTGACGATTATGCCGATAAGCGCGGCGTCAATCCGACAATCGTCAATTCTAATGATGAAGTGGCGGAAATGGACAAGGCTGAGGCGGCTCAACAACAGCAGATGCAACAGCTGGCAATGGCTAAACAAATGCTTGAGGGCGCCAAAACCCTTCATGACATATCCGGTTCCGGAAATGGGGGTGTTTGATGTTTTTTGAAGATGATGAGGAAAAACAGCCGGACGCCGCGCCGGAACTGGAGTATCAGAATTTTCTCGATGATTTGAGAGAAGTAACCAAAACGCCGGCCGGAAAGCGGGTGTTCTGGAAATTGCTTGAATATGCCGGTATTCATCACAGCGTCTATGATTCCAATGTTCAGGAAATGTGCCGCAATGAGGGGCGCCGGGAGTTTGGGCTTTGGATTGAAGAGACGCTTGACCGGGTAGACCCCGATTTAATTTATCAAATAGCAAAGGAGAAAGTAAATGTCAGATCCGACAGATAATGCCGCGGCCGGTGCCGCTGGGCAAACTCAGACCAACGAAAACGCCGAAGAGAAATCTTTGGCGTTTTCTTCTATGGAAAATCCGAATGAAGAAGAAAAGGCAGACACCGAGAGCGACAAAAACAAGGGTGCAGAAGGAAATTCAGAAAAAGAAGTCTCTTCTGACAAAGATAAGCAGAGTGAAGCCGAGACCGAAGAGGAAATTGACTACAGCCAGATTAAATGCCCGGACGGGTTTGAACTGGACAAAGACATTATGGCTCAGGTTTCTCCGGTTTTGAAAGAGTTGAAATGTTCCAAGGAAAATGCCGAGAAAATTGTCGCGGCCGGCGCCGAAGTCTTTAACAAGGCGATACAAGCACAGGCTGATGCCTATGCCCAAAAGGTCAGCGACTGGGAAAAGGAAACCAGAGCTGATGAGATTCTCGGCAAAGAAGAGAACATTGCAATCGCCAATCGGGCCGTTTTGGAGTTCGGCGACGAGCGGCTGACTAAAGAGATTATAGAAGCAGGATTGGGTAACCATCCGGCTTTTGTAAGGTTTTGCTATAAAGTCGGCAAAGCCATTTGTGAAGACCAGGTTGTGAACTCGACCGGGTCAGCAACAGCATCTAATCGCAATGAGCTTGGCGAGCCGGTGCTGCAATTTAAGAGTATGGATTAACTTAAAAGAAAGGTTAAAAAATGGCTACGAAACTAGTTAATAAGCTGTCGTTGCTTGAACTTGCAAACCGAATTGCGCCGAATGGCGATATGGCAACGATTGCCGAAGTGATGTCTCAGGAAAATCCGATTTTGCAGGATATTCCGTTTATTGAGGCAAACGGCGGATCTGTTCACAAAGATACTATCCGAACTTTTGTTCCGAAAGGCGAAAAACGCCAGTTTGACAAAGGTGTCGGCATTTCGGGAACCAAAACCGAACCGATTACCTTCAATATCGCCATGTATGAGAATTATTCTCGGGTTGATAAAGCCAAGTGCAATTTGGCTCCGAATCCGAAACAGTTTCGTATGGACGAGGCTAAAGGTATGATTGAGGGATTGGCGCAAACATTGGGTGATGCTGTCTTTTACGGCAATTCAAAAATAGATCCCGATGAGTCTGACGGTTTGGCTGTTATCTGCGGCAAAATTGACGACCGCCGTGTGATTAATGCCGGCGGTACCGGCGACAATCTGACCTCTGTCTATATTGTGCAATGGGATAAGGTTGAAGCCAAAGGCATTTATCCGCGCGGCTCAGCAACCGGCGGTATTACTCACGACGATTTAGGCGAAGATACGGTAACCGATGAAAACGGTAAAATGTATCAGGCCTATGTCGACCATTTCCAGTGTCATATGGGGCTTGGCATTACCAACCCGAAACGTGTTGCCCGAATCTGTAATATTCCGGTTGACCCGAAAGAAGGCGAGAAAATCAATCTTTCTAAGATGATTATCCGCGCTCTGAACAATATGAAGCAGCAGGGCAAAGGTGCCGTGATTTATGGTAATGCTACGGCTATCAACCTGCTGGACATTGAAGCTTTGAACAAGGCAACTGTTCAGTTGGAGGATGCGTTCGGTATGCCGGTTACGCAGTTCAGACCAGGCAACCCGATCAGACTTTGTGAGGCTATTCTGGATTCGGAAGAACAGGTTGCCTAAACAAAACAAGGCGGGGCTGAAATCATCAGCCCCTTTTTTATAACTCTAATTAAGGAAAAAAATATGCGAGACAGTTTGTTGGTATATGCCGATAAGATGGAGCCGCGGGCAACCGGAGCTTCTGAATCGGATGTAATCGATTTTGGCGAAGGCCGGTCAGATTACGGAAAATCAGTTCCGAGCAACTTCTTTCAGGTTCGTGTGACCGAAGCTTTTGCTTCCGGCGGCGCTGGTACGTTGAAAGTGGAATTGAAACACTCGGACGATGGCAGCGATTTTTCAACCGCCATTGCAACGCAAGACATCGCCTTGGCGGGTTTGAGCGCCGGTGCATTGCTTATCAGCCAGCCGCTGCCGGTCGGCTTTAAGCGTTATTCTAAGGTTGTGGCAACGGTCGGAACGGCGGCGATGACCGCCGGTGCCGTTACCGCTTGGGTTGGCGAGAGAATGGAGGCTTAATGCAATGGCAAATAAAAGATATGTCTGCGCTCAGGCCTGCCAGTTGGGCGGCAAGCGTTATGAAGTCGGCGAACCTTTGGCCGACGGCGTTGAACCGAACAGCCATTTTAAGGACACCAAAACCGGGGAAATGGTGAAAGCCAAGCAGCCGGAGCCGGCGGAAATTCTGGCTACTGAAAACCAGTCTGCGGCGGAAGTTAAGGAGCAGCTTGAGGCTTTCAAGGACTTGGTTGGTGAACACTTAGCCAAGTTTGACAAGCGGATTTCTGTTTTGGAAAAAGCTTGTGCCGAAACCAGAAAACCCGATGTTTCAGCCAAGTCCAAAGGCGGAAACAAAGGAAAAGAGCCAGAGGTTAAGGGCAAAGAGCCTGAGGCCAAAGAAGAACCGGATGGGAATGAAGACATTGTTTCCGACAATAATGAACAGTCGGGCAATAGTCCTGCTCCGGATTCTTCATCCGGCAACTAAACTGAATAATAAAAAGGCGTTTGAGAAATCAGGCGCCTTTTTTTACAGGGAATGAAAAATGGATAAGACACAATTTTACAACATGTCGCTGGGACTTATATCCCACGGTGAAATCATTGATATTTCAGGAAATGACCCTAAAGCGCAGAAATGCAGGCTGTATTTTGATCCGGTGGTCGAAACGGCACTTTCTTATTATAACTGGTCGTTTGCCCGTAAAATGAAGACCCCGGCAATGTCTGCGGAAACATACGACGGTTTTAAGTATTGTTACGTTTATCCAAATGAAGCCGTAACAATCTGGCAGTTCCGCGATGAAGATGGAAATCTGCTTGATTTGAACGGCAATGCGGCGATTGTATTGTCAGAAAATGAAGCCAGCCGCTTAATTCTTTCAAATTATAAAATTTCAAAATTAATTTTTACAACCAAGCTGCTGAATCCGGAAATGTGGCCGGCAGCTTTTGCCGAGGCAACGTCTTATCTTTTGGCAAATAAGGTATGCGAGGCGATTGCCGCCTTGAAAAAAGAAGCCCAGAGCAAATACGAACAATATGCTTCTTTGATTGAGATGGCTAAAAGCTACGACGTTGAGAACGAACTCAAGTTTTTTGATAAAAACCTGCATGAAGGTTACAAAATTTACAACGGGGGAATATTCTGATGGGAATGGAAATTGCGCAGGTTTCTTTTAATGCCGGCGAAATCAGCCCGGCGTTGTATGCCCGTACCAATTTGGAAAAATATGGTTCTGCCGCCAAAATTCTGCTTAACTTTTATGTAAAGAAAGAGGGCGGCTTGGACAAGAGACCCGGTTCATGGTATGTCGGAGGTGTACAAAACAACGGTTATCCGTCCCGCCTGCGTCGTTTTCAGTTCTCTCAAGACCAAGGCTATGCGCTGGAGTTTGGCAATAAAGTGTTAAGAATTATCAGCGAGGGAGGTTTGGTGGCAGCAAAGGACAGCACCGAACCGTATGAACTGGAAACCGCATATGACATAGATGAAGTGTGGCAGATGAAGTTTGAACAGTCGGCCGATGTGGTTTATATCACGCATCCACTGCATGTTCCGCGGATGTTAAAACGCTATGATCATAACCATTGGGAATTTGAAGATATGGTTTTTGTTCCCAAAACCTCAACTCCGGCCAATCTCAAAGCCACAGGTTCCGGTTCCGGGAGGACATATAAATATAAGGTGACGGCAATTGATGATAAGTCCGGCGAAGAAAGCCTGCCGGCTTCGGTTGAAATCACCAACGGCGAACTCTCAGCAACAAATAAAGTCACACTGACTTGGAATAAAGTGGAAGGCTGCGGAAAATATAACGTTTACCGGCTTTATTCCGGTATGTACGGTTGGATTTCGACTGTGGTAGCAGACGAAGGGGCTGCAACTATCAGCATGGTGGATGAAAACGCCGAACTTGACTATAACACCACACCGCCGACCAAAAGAAACCCGTTTGACGGAGAAAACAAATATCCGAGCGCCTGCGGAATCCATGAACAGCGTATGGCGATGGGGGCGACACTGGAAGATTTTGAATTGGTTGAAGCGTCCCGTTCCGGTTGTTATAATAACTTTACAATGTCAAACCCGATACAGGACAATGATGCAATTTCAGTACGGGCAACAGGTAAGCAGGTTAATACGATATATCATTTTATATCGCTCAACGATTTGCTGATGACGACCGCCAACGGTGTCTGGAAGCTGATGCCCGGCGAAACCGGATTCCTCTCAGGCAAAGATCCGAATATAAAACAGCAGAATACCTGGCCTTGTGATAATATTGAACCGCTGATTATCGGCAACATGGCACTGTTTTTCAGCGACGGACATATTCGGACATTAGGATATTCTTTAGCCAGCGACGGCTATGACGGCGAAGACATTTGCATTTTTGCCACGCACTTGTTTGACGGGCGCAAAGTGGTGGATTGGGGCTATTGCTCAAGCAAATATCAGGTTTGGATTATTTTTGAGGACGGACAAGCCGCTGTCTTGACCTTTATTAAGGAGCATCAGCTGGCGGCATTTACCCGCTATGTGACGGACGGATGGATAGAAAGTATTTGTCCGGTTAAGGAAGCAAGCGGAGAAAGTCTTTACGCTGTGGTTGTCAGAGAGGTAAACGGAACCGGTCAGCGCAGTATTGAACGCTTTGTCTTAGAGCAAAACATTACATCAAAGGATTCGGATTACCTTTTTATGGATTGTGCCAGCGAACTGATTTCGGAAACTGATGTCTCGACCGTTTCCGGCATTGATTATTTGGAAGGACGAAATGTCGCCGTTATGGTTGACGGCGGTTATCAGGGACTAAAAACCGTAATAAACGGGGAAATCCGGCTCGATGTTCCCGGAAAACATATTAAAGTCGGTTTGCCTTATACAGCAATGTTGCGCACTTTGAGCGTGGACTATCCGACGGAAATGTCCGCGACATCACTCGGAAACAAGAAAAAAATAACGGCAGTTAAGTTTTTGGTGGAAAATTCCGGTTATTTCAAGGCCGCTCAGGTTGACGAAAACACCGTTAATTATGCGGAAACCTCGTTGACATATCAAAAATACGGCGAAGCTTATGATTTGATTAACGGATATAAGCGGCTGGATTTACTGGGCGGATATAATAATAACGGTGAAATTATCGTCATATCTGAGGATCCTGTGCCGCTGACGATTAATAGCGTGATTGCCGAGGTTACGCATGGAGGTTAAATGGCGATTTGCTGAAAAGGCTGATATTTCGGCTGTTGCAGCAGAAATGCGCGAGATTGATCGCAAGGAACTTGACTTGGCCGGTGGATGGGAGCCTCTTGAGGCGTTGCGGCACAGCTTTGAAACCTCAGCGTATTGCCGTTGTATTGAACTGGACGGGCGTCCGGTTGCGCTGTTTGGCGTTCGCCGGCCTTTTCTTCTGAGCAGGAAGGGACTGATTTGGCTTTTGGGGGCAAAAGATTTAGTCCGAATGAAGAAAAGCTTTGTTGAAAATTCAATGAAATATGTCAATGAAGGCTTCAAATATGCCGACTGTTTGGAGAATTATGTCTGGATTGATAATAAATTATCGATTCGCTGGCTGAAATGGTGCGGTTTTAAGTTTGACGAACCCCGGCCATACGGTTTGAAAAAAGCGTTGTTTTTACATTTTTATAAGGAGAAAGAGAATGTGTGAGCCAATGACTGCCGCGATGGCATTGATGGCTGTCGGAACCGGAATGCAGGCTTATGGAACCTATCAGGAAGGCAAAGCGGAAAGCCAAGCTAATAAATATAATGCCGAGATTATGCGGCAGAAAGCCAAAGATGCTGCCGATGCCGGAGAAAAAGAGAAACAAAAGGCCGCCTTGCAGAATAAACAGTTGCTCGGCCGGCAGATGGCGCAGCTGGCAGCGAACGGCGTGGATCTGACTTCCGACAGTCCGTTGGAGATTTTTCAGCAGACGGCGGAATGGGGGGAGCGGGACCGGCAGGAAATCAGTGATAATACGGCCCGCGAGGTTTGGGGATATAATTCTCAGGCCAGTTTATACGATGCCGCGGCCAAGAACGCCAAACGCGCCGGAAAAATAGGTGCTTTCTCTACTCTGCTTAATGGTGCAGGCAATTTGTTGTTTAAGGCAAACGAAGGCTTATTTAGCGAAGATATGAGTGTATATAATTCACATTATAATCCGGCAACAACAGTGCCAAGTAGAAAACCAAAATATTAAGCTTGCGTTAATTGCCATTTATCTTATTATTTTGTTAAGGAGATGTAATATGAAACAATTAGCTAAAACTGAAAAAATATTAATAGTTCTTTCTGTTTTATGGGAACTGGTTTTGTTGGTTTCTATGTCAGTTATGTGGGAAGAAGACTATATTTTAGAATCTGGGATTGCTCATTTTATAATACTATCTTTGCCTATGTGGCTATATTGGGCTGGTGTTTGGATTTGGGGATTTGGTTTTTTGAAGAATTTTAGTAAAAAGTTTAGTCCTCTAAAAAATAACATAAAGACAAGGTTTTCATTCAATGGAATACTTGATAGGGGTAATTTTTTGGGACTATTCTTATTTTTTTATATTATTCCATACGCAGTATATGGATTGTCTCATGAAGAAGAGTTAGTTTTAATATCTTCTGTTCTATGTCTTTATGGATTTGTTAACATAATTATTAAAAGAGCTAATTCATTTACAAATACGCCTTGGTTTTTTGGTGGAGTATTTATTGTATTCTTTATTTTGACACTCTTAAAAGCAGGTTTAAATAGTGATGGGGTTACTTTGGATGATGCCTATCAACGTAACGATTGGACGTTGATTGTTTTTCAATCATGGTCAATTGTGGGATTGATTTGGCTTGGAATGTTTCTTTATCTATGCATAAAGAAAAGTAAAGGTAATGATGGCCGGATATAGTCATAATGTTGTATTGACTTTGTAGTGATTTTGTATTATATTTGTATTATGTTTAAGGAATACAAAGGGGAAGTGAAATGAATACAATCATTCAAGCGCGGATTGATGCCGACAGCAAAAAAGAAGCAGAAGTCATTTTGAACCAGATGGGAATGAGCCTCAATGAGGGTATTCGCGTTTTTATCCGTCAGGTGGTAAACGATAGGGCTTTGCCTTTTCAGCCGTCATTGGCAGATGAGCCAAACAAAGCGACACAAATGGCAATGCAAAGGGCCGATGATTATGTTTGCGGCAAAAATCGCGATAAGTTCAAAAAATTTGATACAGTCGATGATGCAATGGCAGATTTGCTGAGTGAGGAAGACTAATGCTAAAAATTGTCTATGATAACTTTTTCAAGCGTCAGCTGAAAAGCTGCCAAAAAAAACATTATGATATGCACCTTTTTCAGACGGTATTAGAGCTTTTGGCAAAAGAAGAGGTGTTGCCGGCAAAATATAAAGACCATAGTTTGAGTGGTAAATGGAAGGGACACCGGGAATGCCATATTGAACCGGACTGGCTGCTTATTTATCAGACGACAGAAGATGAATTGATTTTAATTGCAACAGGGTCGCATGACGATCTATTTAAATAGAGTAACAAGTTAAGTTAATTAAAGCTCCGCTTAGGCGGGGCTTTTTTTATGGAGTGAGGAAAAATGGTTAATACCCGGACAGGTACAGTTGTGGTTCGTTCAAGAATGCCGGCACCGCTGGCTAATGCCGCTTCTTTTGGCGGCGGGGTAGCTAGGGCGATGCAACAAACCGGTTATGAAATGAACAGAACCGGCAGAATAATTGAGTATGAAGCCGACAAGCAGGCTCAAAAAGATGCTGTCAACCGGGGAATGGAATGGGAAAGCGATTTTGAAAGACTGCGGCGGGAAAAAGTTAACAGTGATATTTTGACCCGCAAAGGCAAGCAGGCGCTGGGTTCGACTGCCGAATGGGAAAAAGCCGCCGATGAGTGGTATCAGCAAAAGCTTAAAGAAGTCGGCAATGATTATGAGCGGCAAGCCTTAAATAATATGTATAACCGCCGTAATTCCGCTACGCTGGACACTTTAACCCGTTTTGAAGCTCAGGAGAAAGAGCGCTATTTTGACGAAAACACGACAAGCCGCGTTAAAAATTCGCTTGATGATGCTCTGGCTAATTTTAAGGATTCACGATTGGTTGAACAAGCGTATAATTCAGGTATAGCCGCAATTAAGGTCAATTATGCCGGCCGCGGTGCGCTTTTGGATGACAAATTAAAAGAATACCGCAGCAACTTTTATAAAACACAGACGTTGCGCTGGGCGGATGACGATGCCAATGCTGCCGCTGAATATTATGCCAAAAATAAAGGTTCTATCCTTGGCGGCGAACATCAGGCGATTGAAAATATTATCAAACAAAAAAAGCAGTATCAGGAAGATCTGCCGTATAAAATTCTGCAACGGCAGGTTAAAGTCGCAGAGTATCAAACAAAGAAAAGCCAGTTTGAAGCCCAACTGGCCTTTGATAATGAAACCAGCCAGATGAACGACAGCGAGAAACTGCTGTATTTGCAAGAGAATGAAAGTAAATATGCGTCTAATTGGTTTAAGGCCAAGCAAAAGGCATTGCTTTCGGCAAAAGGTATTACAGCAGAAACCAGAGCGGAAACGGCTGAAAATCTTCTACTGAATATTACGGAATTAAACAGTTTCAGCGAAGAGGATTATATTCGCGGAGCTGATAAAATTCTGGCAGACATCGAGGATAAATATGCAGAAGGCGAAATTTCTTTGGCAGACCGTTCCCGTTTAATAAATAATGTTAATAAAAAACGTGAGGAAAATATTGTTTCGCTGGGCGAAAAAGATGATTGGTGGTGGGATTTTGATTTTAAGGATGCTCAAGAGCGGATTTATGACAATGCCAGTGATAAAACAATGAGTTCTAAAATTATGCTGGATTATTTCAGAACCATTGACGGTCAGGATTTTAACAATAAACAGAAGAAAAATGCGCTGGATAGAATTATAAAAGGCTATAATGATAAAATTCTGACAGCCCGCGCATTAGGGAATAAAACGGAATCCAAAGCATCAAACGAGACAAAATCGGTTAAAACTATTGGAAAATATAAGATTGAGGTGGAATAATGCCGACTTACAGAATCACAGCCCCGGACGGCCGGAAACTGAAAATTACCGGAGAAAATTTTCCGAGTGAGCAAGAACTTGATGAAATCTTTGCCGGATTAGATGACAATACAGCCCCTGAAACCGAGAACGTTTCAGGGGTTAATTTTAATCAGACCGCAATAAACGACAACATTTCTAAAAATGACCTCTTTAACGAACCTGTTGAACAGGCCAATAATCAGGAAAACTTTAATCCGGAAGTTTATAAAGCGGCAGATTTGATTGCCGACAAGGGCATGGACAACCACGCTTTGGATAAACAGAATACCATTCTTGACCGGATGATGAAGTTCGGAAACGATACAGAGATCTTTTTTCGGGAAGGAACCAAAGGATTTGTTCGCGGTGGTCTGGAAATGATAAAAGGCTCAGGTACTCTGCTGCAGATGTATGGTGACAACCTTTATGACGGTTCAGATATTTCCGGGCTTGACTTTGAAGAGCAACAGAAAATCAAACAGGGCAATTTTACCGCCAAAAGTTATCAATATGTCGGAGGATTGCTGAAAAAATTTGCCGATGCCGGATTGAGTCATAAACTTTTGGAATTGGACAAGGAAATCAACCGCGGCACTTTTCTTGAAAATCCAAGTGTTACCCGTGCCGCTTCAATTGTCGGCGGTGCATTGCCTTCCTTGATGGTTCCGGCCGGAATTTATAAAACAACAGGTTCTGCCGTACTGGGGTATTTGTTTGCTGCGGGTGTTGACAGCGCTGATGTTTATGAAGAAGCTAAGGAAGCCGGAGCAAGCCAAGCTAAAGCAAATGCTTTGTTTGCGACATCTGTTGCCGGTACTGCGGCAATTGACAAAGTTTTGAAACCGTTGGAAAAGATTTTGGACGGTCAAGTCAATTCAACCGCGAAGCGCATAGTTAAGGCCTTTATGGATGGTGGACGGGAGGGCGTCGGGGAAACATTTCAGCAAGTTTGGCAAAACGGCGTAAAGAAATACGGTTACAATCCGATGCAGGATTTGTTGGAAGGCACGGTTGAGAGTTTTATCGGCGGTGTTGGTTCTGGAGGAATGTTAAGTTTTGCGACTTCCGCCTCTCAGGCACGCTATGAAAATGCCAAAGAAAACCTGAAAGCGCAAGGCATGACCGAAGAACAACTGGCAGCTACGGAAGAAATTATTGCGCAGGAAATCAGCAATCAGCGTGAAGCTGTTAATCCGATTATTCAGGAAAATATTGAAAAATCGACAGCATCTTTTGATAAATGGCTTAATGAACATTCTGATTTGGAAAGCCGAAAAGCGGTTCGGGAAAGTCTGGATCAGGTTTATGGCATGGTTTATGACAATCTGCTTGGCAAAATGGATAAGGTTCAAGCCCGCAATAATGCTAAACTGATGCAGGGAATTGCGCTGGCCGGTGCAAAAATGACAGGCCTGACGCCGATGGAATATATTACACAGCGCGCGCCGGAAGTTCGCAGCTTTATGGAAGATTCCATTCAGGCAAAACAGGAACTTGCCGCTTCTTTGGATAAAATCCGCAATCCGTGGAAAATTAAAAAAGTTAAGGACGAACGCCAGTCTTTACTGCAATTTTTGAAATCTCAGGGCGGATTGAAAGATACGGGCGGGGAATTAAAAGCTATGGACGCCGGAAAATCCGTCATCGGCCTGATAAATAATCAAAACGGATTGAGTCTGGATGATGCGGCAATGATGGCATGGGAACGCGGATATTTTGAAGGTAAGGCTGAACGTCCGGAAATTAACGACCTTTTGGATGCAGTAGCTGATGAATTGGCAGGAAATAAGCATTACAACGAAGAGTTCAGCGGTAATGAGGAAGCAGCTTATTTAGCCGATTTGACCGAAGAAATTCACCGGGCCGGAAAAAGCACAATGGATTCTGTTGATGACATCTATGACGCCTTATATAAAAACCGAAAATCGGAAGTTACACAAGATGTTGATGCAGAAGACTTGAACTTTAATCAGTCTCCAAAACCGCAAATAGAAATTCGCGGAGATGAGCTGGGCGAATATAAGGATTTAGCCGATTTGCGCAGCAAAGCGATTGGTTATTATCGTAATAATCTTTTAAATGAAGTCATTGACCGTCCTGAAGTTGGAAAAATTCACTTCTCACTTAAAGGACAGAAGGAATATAAACGTTACAGTGGGAATCCGGATAAACTCAAAGCTGTTGTTGCTATTAAGGACATTATTCAAAACGGAGCATATGACGGTTATGAGCTTTCACATAAACCGCGCAAAGACGGAATTGTCGGATTTCATAAATTTAGTGCAAAGGTCGAGATCGGCGGAAAAGCACATGACGCTGATGTCTTAGTCGGACAGGATCGTAATGGTAATATGTTTTATGACCTGTTTATGGACTATAACCATGGTGAAGCAAGCAATAAAAAACTCCGTGGGGTCGCTGGCGACCAAAGCCAGCTCGCACGGAGCAAGGTTGAAGATTCAACCTATAATCAAAGTATATCACCGGATAACGATAATTTCAATATAAAATTAGTCGATAAAGCAGCCAATAACCGCGGACAGATTAAATTTCTGAATGACGGACGGGCAATTATTTCTTTATTGGAAAATGCCGATGCTTCAACTTTTGTACATGAAATCGGGCATTTTTGGCTGAATGAGGTTAATGAGCTTGCCGGTGTTTCCGAAGAAGCGGCTAAAATGGTGGCGGAAATAGACAATTGGCTGGGCGCAGCCGGTGATGGGACTTATTCTAAAGCCCAACAGGAACAATTTGCTCGTGGTTTGGAACAATATTTACGGGAAGGAAAAGCGCCGAGCCATTATTTGAAGACCGTTTTTAAGCGTTTTATGGAGTGGTTGCGTGAAATTTACCGGACAGCGGATGAACTGGAGGTTAAACTCTCGGATGAAGTCCGCGGTGTCTATGCGGCTATGTATGGCGGCCGGGATTTGGATTTCTTTATGAAAAACGATATTCCGGTTGAAGATATTGTTAAAAGCAATATTGAACAACACAAACGCCGTATAACTGATTATCAGGAAGCCGTGACCCGCGGCATTGAGCGGATGCAGAAGAAAAAAAGCCTGAAAGAGCGTGTTGTAAAAGGGACGCTCGATTCATTGCAAGATGCGCGGGAGTGGATGCAGGATGCGTTTATGGTTTCAGAAGACGTTTTAGGCAAGTATTCCAAAGAACTGGTTTTGAAAAACCGGAGACTGGAAATTGCTAAAATGTCAAATATTCGCGACTATAATGCACGGATTTTGCCGTTTCTGGAAAAATGGCAGCAAATGTCTGATGCGGACAAGTTCCGGTTGGATATGGCTTTGAAAAATCACGTTACCTTAGATATTGATGCGCTGGTTGCCCAATATCATATGGAAAATGAATGGTATCAGGTTCGGCAGGTTCTGGATGATATTCATAATGATATGCTTGATGTCGGTATTGATGTCAAATATATGCAGGATTATTTTCCTCGCGGCGTGAAAGATACAGACGGTTTACTCGATGAAATCGAAAAACGCGTACAGGCAGACCCAGACGCCAAGTATTCAATGATTGAGCGTACGCTGGAAGAAAAATTCCGTAACGGCCGGCAATATTCCGAAGCGGATGTTGTACAGTTGGTTAATGCCTTGATGCGCGGCTATGGCGGCGGTATTACCTTGTCAAATATTGGTAATGTCAAAGCCAGAACTTTGGAACTGATTGATGAGGAACTTAACGAATATTATCGTTCATCGCCGGACGCGTTAATCAATTATATTGCCGGTTCTGTCGAAATGATTGAGAATAAGCGTTATTTTGGCAAGGAATCTGCCGATATTCAGCTTATTCGCAACCGGATTCGCAATCGGGCAACCAAAATTAAAGACTTTACCGAGATGGAAGCGAAGGAAGTTAAAATCAGGGAAATTAAACGCCTGAATTACGAAATCGGTGGGGTTGAAGCCAAAATCCGCAATACTTTTGACGCAGAACGGAAAAAAGAATTAGAGGAACGGAAAAAGAAACTGGAAGAACGGGTTGATTTTTTTGGCAAAAGGAGAAGCGAATATGTTAAAAATATTACGCTTGACCGGATGCGGCAGGAACTTGAACAGGTACAGGAAGAGCTTAATTCTAAAGTTGATGACACTGTCGAAGGTTCAATCGGTCGTTTAATTCTTAAAATGATTGGACAAGGGAAAATTAAAGCGCGTGATGAACGTCGCATCCGGGAATATCTGACGGCAAAATTCACGCCGGCCCGCATGAACAAATTTGTTCAGGGAATGCACAATCTTGGTTATCTCAGCACAATCGGCAAGTTTTCGTCGGCAATAACCCAGCTCGGCGATATTGCTTTGTCGGCTTATCAGAACGGGATTATTAATTCCGCTCAGGCATTGGGGCAGGCTGTCCGGGGAAAGTCTGAAATTAGTCTGGAAATGGTCGGCATTGATAATAAAACCATTGCAGAATTTGCCGAAGACACCGGATTTCTGGCTAAAACACTTGATAAAGTTCTGGGATATACGGGATTTACCAAGATTGATAATCTTGGCAAGCGTGTCGTTATGAATTCTGCTTTAGCCAAGCTTCGCAAAGATGTTAAGGCGGAGGATCCTGAAATATTGAAATATTTACAGGATATGTTTGGCGATGGTGCGGCACAGGTCAGAAGTGACCTTTTGACCGGAAGAATAACACCGGAAATTATGGAAATGGCCGTTTTTAAGGTAATGGACTTGCAACCGCTGACAGCCGACCAGACACCAATGTTTTATATGAAAGGCGGAAGCTGGAGAATTGCGTATGCCTTAAAAACTTATATGTTGCGCCTGCTGAACGTTTACAAACGGGATTGTGTCGATAAGCTTTTTATTGAAGGCCGGCCGGTTCAGGCAACCGCTAATTTTATGAAACTGGCGATTTATCTGGGATTGGCAAATTCAGGAGTAGATTTGCTGAAAGATTTGTTGCTGGGACGGGAAATCAGCATCAGTGATACCCTGATGGAGAATATTCTTGGTTTGAGTTTGTTTAAGAAATATCAGGTTGAAAGTTTCAAAAGAGACGGCTTTGAGGCATTTTTTAATATTATGCCACCAACGGTTCAGATGGCAGGTGATGTAATTAATGATATTTTTAACAGCAATAAAGATGTCGGAAACCGCAAAAGTTGGCGTTATCTGCCGTTTATCGGTGACTTTTATTATTATTGGTTTGGCGGCGGCAATGAGAAAAATAAGGCTTATGAACGCAAAAAAGCCGGACGAAGGGCCGCAGAAACCCGGAAAAAAAATAAACGAAGAGAAGGATAAAAGCAACACAGGCAGGTATTAAACCTGCCTTTTCTTTAGGAGGAAAATATGGCTGTCAGCACAGAACATACAAAGGATATTTTAATGGGGGATGGCGTTAACACAAAGTTCCCTTTTACGTTTCAGGTTATTGAAAAAGCCCAGATTCACTGCTTAAAAGTGCTAGCTTCCGGTGAGGAAATAGAACTTTTGAACACGGAATTTGAGATAAAACTGAATGACAACGGCGGAGGAGAAGTGACTTATCCGTTGGTCGGAGAGCCGTTGGCAGAAGGTTGCAAATTTATTATTTACCGCAAAACGGAAATCAAACAGGACTATACTCCGGCAAACAGCACGACGTTTAGTGCCGAATCAATCAAAAACGAGATTGACCGTCTGACAATGCAAAATCAAGAACAGGAAGAAAGCTTGGAACGGTGCGTCCAGACTACAATGGGGTCGGAAGCGGACCCTTCAGAATATCTGGAAAATGTTAACGAAATGCTGGCAAATGCAAGAGAATTGCAAGAAAAGGCCGTTGCTGACAGCCAGCAAAACATTGCAGATGCAAAAAAACAGGTCGATATTGCTACGGAAAAAGCCGCGGACGCCGCGTTGAGTAAAAAAAATGCAGCAGAATCCGCACAAAGTGCCGCTGATGCCGTTAATGGGTTTGATGCACATGTCTTGGAAAAAACGACCGAGTTTGACACTAATGCTCAAGAAAAGACAAAGGCTTTTGACAATAACGCGAACATCAAGCAGACGGCAGTAGACAATAGCGCCGCAAATGCAGAGTATTGGGCTAAAGAAGCTCAGAAAATTTATAATCGGACGGATATTCAGTCACAATCAATTTATCAGGAGAGGGTTATCTTGGATAGTCCCGTAATTGTATTGCAGGAAAGAAAATGCCGGTATTTTCGGAATGTTGCCTCCGGTGACGCTTTTACAATCGACATCAGCAATGTCAAGCAAACGGATCGGGATATTACCGTAGATTTGATTCTAAATATGCCTTCGGTTGTGCCGTTCAGCTTGGCAGCCATTGTTCCGGATGATTCAAAATGGCTGGGCGGGGAAGCCCCGGACTTTTCCGACCCCGGCGAACATTGGATTGCTTTTGTTTCATCGGACGGCGGCGTTACCTGGCGCGGCTCTTATGAAGGGATATTTGTATCATGACAATCAGAACAGCATCCAAGCCCCTCGGCGGCGGGCTAGTTATTGATACAACTCCGGTTCGTTTTGAATACACCGGAGAGCTGCAGGAATATAAAGTTCAGGTCGGCGTTAAGAAACTAAAGGTCGAATGTGTGGGTTCCCGAGGATTTAACGGCGGAAATGGCGGTAAAGTAGAATGTGTGCTGGACGTTAGCTCTGTACGAAAGCTGTATGTCTGGGTCGGCGGTTATGCTGCTGCAGTTGATGAACAAATCTATAATGCTTCAGATATTCGAACATCGGCAGAGGGAATTACAGATGATACATCCCTTCATAACCGCTTTGTTGTTGCTGGTGCCGGTGGGGCTTATGGTGGAGGTTATGCCGCCGGCGCTGGCGGTGGATTAGTTGGCGGCCAAGGCGGATGGGATATTATTACCACCGGTTATCCCGGTACACAAACAGCCGGCGGAGCGCATTCCCGCAATAATCGGGGATCTATCCAAGGAACGCCTAACTGGGGGCAAAACGGAACTTTCGGATTAGGCGGTGCAGGCCCATATGTCGGCGGTTCCGGCTGGTATGGTGGCGGTTCCGGTGGTTATGCCTATGCCAGTAAAGCAGGAACACAGCGTTCGGGTGGCGGCGGGGGGTCGTCTTATACTCACCCAGAACTTTGTAGCGGTGTTGTCCATACACAGGGATTCAATGCAGACGGCGCCGGATATATCATTTTAACACCTATGGAGGATTAGGATTAATGAAAAAATATGCAAAATTTATAGATGAAAACACAATACAAGAAGCTCCCTTAATAAAAGACGGGAGCTTTTTTAATTATAACTCAGAAGCCAACGAGCCGATGCTTTTGGCCGATGGCTATTTGCCGGTTGTGATTTCTGATGAAGAAGTGGCCGCCCCTCAAGTCAAAATGAAATATCGTCTTGAAAGCAATCAGATAGTGGCTTATTGGGCGGAAGTTCCGCTTGATGTCGAAGTTTTAAGAGCTTCCAAGCTGGACACCATTAAAAGTGTTTATGAAAGTCAGCGTAATTATGGCGTGGCCGAATATCAGGGGATGTCTTTTTCTATCCATGAAACAGCCAAGCAAAATCTGACGGCTTCGGTACTTTTGGCGCAGACGCTGGGCGGTAATATTGATTATTGCGAGGCAGACGGGACTCCGCATTCGTTTACATTGGAAGAGTTTAAGCCAATCATCCAAGTCATTAGCGAAGCCATCAAAGCTCTGGAATTTAAGTTTTATCAGCTTGAACGCCAGATTAAAAGTGCAACCACAATTGAAGAGCTGAGGGCCATAACATGGGAATAGTCATTAATTATCCGGTGATTAATCGTTTAGATTTTGGAGTTGTAGACGACAAATATGTCACATTGCGGAATTTAAGATATGATGACATAACGGTTCCTAAAGGTTTTGTTTTTGACGGGGTAACGGTAAAAGCCCCGTTTACTTTTATCTTTTCCAATAAAAATCTGCGGCAGGGTATTAAGGCCAGTTGCTTTCATGATTGGATGTGTAATCATAAAGACCAGTATAAACGCAACTATGCCACCCAGACATTGACTCAGATTTGGAAACAAAATGGACTGGGCCACATTAAAGCAGGCATCGTTTATGTCTGTGTTGAACTGTATCAAATTTGTAAAGGTTGGAAATAAAGGAGGCTGAAATGCTGAAAAATGGCAGAAATCTAGGGGGGGGGAAAGCGTTGCCGAGTCCTCCTAACTAAAATAGCGGCAAGCCGCAAACTTGAGAAAAGGGGGTGCGGTTATGCCTAGAACTGGTTTGCACCCTTTGGGTGGAGGGATAAAGGAAAAGAAATGGGAAATGCCAAAATTGGAAACTTCAGCAGGTTTTTCTTGGTCATCATCAGACTGGAACAACAATAGCGATATTCCGCTGATGTTTGATAAAAACGAGGGGACACGTTGTGGCTCCGGTGGCAGAAACGGAAATTATAATGTCAGGACGATTTCTATTGTATTGCCGTATGAAATTAAGCTTAAAAATGGAATCTTTGTTAACGGACAAGCCGATAGAAACGGTGTTGGACTAATTAATAACTTTCAGATATGGACAGATTCAAGCAAAAAAACGGCTTTAAGCAATTATGAAAGCATAGCTCGGTCAAACTTTGCCAGAAAATCGTTTACATCCATTAATCCCAAAGTTAAGACAAAAACATTGTTCTTTAACATTTGGGGCGATGGCTGGCTTGGAATTACCGAAATTTATCTTTATGGGAAGGTTATTTTATAATATGTGAGGGATTATGAGTTTTAGTTTTGAGCTGGTTTTGCAAATTGTTGTCCAGGCAGTGACCGTTACAGCAATCGTAACAGCAGTACGATGTAGTCAGCGGTTTACCGAAGAAAAATTAAACAGTTTAGAGAAAAAGCAGGATAAGCACAATTCTTTGATTGAAAGAATGGCCATTGTGGAGCAATCATGCAAATCAGCACATCATCGGATTGATGAGAACATACAGCGGCTTGATTCTGACAATCATCGGATAGACAGCATTTTGGAGATTATTCATGAAAGCAGTACAAATAAAAGATTTAGTAATCATACCGGCTTTGGAAAAGATTGAGCTTTATTCCCCGGAAGCGGTTACGCTGATGTTGGGGACAGCCTGTGTTGAAAGCCAATGCGGAGAATATTTGCAACAGGTTCCTTCCGGTCCCGCCCTCGGAATATTTCAGATTGAGATGGCGACCTATGAAGATCTGATAAAAAATTATCTAGATTTTCGTCCTGACCTTAAAGCCAGAGTAATGGCTCTTTATTGTGAAGGTATGAGCGCCAAACAAAATTTGACGTGTAATTTGCTTTTTCAAGCTGCGGTATGCCGGCTCATTTATTTGAGAGTTTCTGAGAAAATCCCAAATGACTTGGCCGGAATGGCGAATTATTGGAAAAAATATTATAACACCAGCAAGGGAAAAGGGACGCCGGAAAAGTTCATTGAGGCGTATGAAAGGTATGTTGTATGATAAAAAACAGATTTTTAGAGATATTTCAGGGACGCAATGGGCAAATGTCGGCAAAACGGGTTTTTGGCGGCATTTTTTGTTTAAGTTGTATTGTGGCCGCTTTTCTTTATTACCCGTTTGAAACGGTTTGTTTTCTCGGCGGTTCCGGGTTGTCGCTGCTCGGTGCCGGATTAGCGGAACGTAAAAAATGAAAAAGATTTTGAGTATTTTAATTATAGCTTTGTTACTGGCGATGGCGGTGGCAAAGCATTTTTATAATAAAAGTGCTGCTTTTGAGGGACTGTATGAGGAGGAAAAAGAAGCACATGATGCTCTGAAACTCAAACGAAAACAGGAGAATGAAAATGCAAACAGGCTATTTGAAATCAAAAAAGAAAGTTTCAACAATCAAAAAGCTGATTATCGTAGCTGGGCTGATAAGCCTGTGCCTGATGATTTTAAGCTGCTCATGCGGAAAGCCGTTGTCTCAAAATAAAAAGGTCATCACCTGCTATGACGAGATTATAAATAAGCCTAAAGTGACAACCGAAGAATTGGGTTTTTGCCTGATTGAATATAGGCAGAATTATTGATTATTCATCACTATAAAGTGGTGGGGACTTTGTTGGGGAAAATATTAAATATTATAGGGTATTATAATAAAAATTGTTGGAATAAAAACAAGAAAAATCAAATGGTTATATTGGAGGGCAAGAAATTCGTAATCGTGTTGTCGCGTGTTCGATTCACGCAGGCGGCACCATAAAAAGAACCTCCCTTGCGGAGGTTTTTTTTATGGCGAAATCAGCAGCGTCTGCTGTAGACGTATTGGAACTCCTCAGCCCGAAAATATAATTGTATCCCTCCGCTGGAGCCTCTCTCATCGGCGGTGTTTGTCAACATACGGAAATAAATTAAGTGTTTTTACTGTTGCATGATGGTTGTTTCGGTGTTATACCGCTTCTGCGATATAGTTATTTAAATATTATTGTGATTTCCGAAGTTTGTTTTCTGATGTACACAATAATATTTTTTTTGAAAATTATAAAATAAATATCATATGGAAACAAAAGAAGAACGTTTAGGCGCTTACTTTACCAGAAAAGTTTGTTATTGTTGTGAACAGCCGTATGAAACGGCTCATCCTTTTTATAAGGAAATGTGTCCCCTGTGCGGAGAACTTAATTACCGGAAACGAATGCAGCGAAGCAATCTTGCCGGATATCGCGCTTTGATAACCGGGGGAAGGGTTAAAATCGGTTTTGAAACTGCTAGGCTTTTGCTGGAAATGGGTGCTGAGGTTGTGGTAACAACGCGTTTTCCGAACGATGCGCTCAAACGCTATAGCCTGCTGCCTTGTTTTTCGGAGGCAAAAGACCGTCTCAAGATTATCGGAGCAGATTTCCGCAGCATATCTTCAATCACCAATCTGATTCAGGTGTTAAAAGAAAAGCCTTTGGATATCCTGATAAACAACGCGGCACAAACGGTTCGTCGCCCGGTGCCTTTCTACAAACATCTTTGGGAAGCGGAAAAACTGCCGCCGGCCGTTGAGGATGTCATTTGCCAAATGAAGCATATCGGCACGGGAGAAAACGCATTTTTTCCTGAAATTATCGGAAACGGTTTAAACAGTGTTGCTTTGTCTCAATTACGGATTCTGCCGGAAGACAGTGATGATAACAACGAGACGTTTTTTCCGGAAGGACTCCTGGATAAAGACGGACAGCAGCTTGACCTGCGGCCGCATAACAGCTGGATGTATCAGATGGAAGAGGTGCCTTTGTTGGAATTATACGAGGTTTTGCAGATTAATCTGGTTACGCCTTTTATATTGATGCAGCAATTGCTGCCGCTAATGAGCAAACCGGACAGAGCGGCATTTATCGTTAATGTTTCGGCGATGGAAGGTAATTTTTATGCCCCGCGTAAAAATACCCGCCATGTTCATACAAATATGGCCAAAGCCGCGTTGAATATGATTACCCGGACGGTTGCGCCGCACTACAAGGACTATAACGTCTTTATGAACAGTGTAGACACCGGTTGGATAACCAATGAAAAGCCCAATCCGCAAAATCTGGGAAATACGGAAAGGAAAGCGCAAATGGCTATAGATGAAATTGACGGCGCAATGCGGATTTTGGATCCTGTTTTGCAAGGTGTCAACGGAGCTCAGACTTACGGAAAACTATTTAAAAATTACCGGGAATATCCTTGGTAAAAATGTGAAACAAAAGGCGCCTTTGAAAAGGTGCCTTTTGTTTATTGCGGCACACGGTTGACATTAGGATGCCGGCGGTTTAAACTTCTGCAAAACATCAAGCGAGGAATATGGTATGAAAGTTTATTTGGCCGGAAAAATTCCCAAAGGCGGCGAAATTGCCGGTTATACAGACTGGCGCGCAGAATATAAGACGAAATTGGCAGCTTGTTTTGACGATTTAACCGTGCTGGATCCTAACGCCTCATTTGCCGGTGAACCTTCACATGAAGAAGATGCGATGTTTCGCTTCGGCTGCGATGCCTGGATGATAAAGGAAGCGGATGCCGTAATCGTCAATGCCGAGCAAAAGCTGGGGTTGGGAACTTCTCAGGAACTGATTATCGCTAAATATTTTGCCAAACCGGTTGTGACCGTGCTGCCCAAAGAAAGCCACCATCGACGGAGCAATATGCGTATCCGCGCCTCGGTTGTTGCAGACTGGATACATCCGTTTATCGGCGCCACTTCTGACGCCGTGGTCGAAAATGCCGACGCTGCCGTAAAATGGCTGGCTGACTGTGTCCAAAACAAATGTCAGGTTAAAGACATCAGGGTTATTGATGAGGCCGTTGCACATTTTCTGAATGTACGAATGCAGGACAAAAACAATGCCTAATCAGGAAAAATTCCGTTGAGGCACAAAAAAGCGCCGGCAAAGAAAGCCGCAATACTTGTAAAAACACAAATAGTTCCTTTTTAAAACAGTGTTTTCAGTTTGTCCAAAGCTTCATAATCGGTAAAATCGATTTTGAGCGGCGTAATGACGATTTGATTTTTTTCTATTTCCTGATAATCGTCGGGCCAGGTTTGATTCAGGAGCTCTTTTTGCGGAAATCGGCGTTCTCCGTGTCTGGCGAGGGATATGCCTCGCAGTTCGGAAAGCGGAACATTGGGAAAATTGATACTGATAAGCGTATTGATGTCAAAACTTTGTGCAATCAGTTTTTCAGCCAAAGGTGCCGCGTATTGACGGGCAATTTGCCAGTCCGGTATGCGTCCTTCGATTTGTTGGGAGAAAGCGATTGAACGAACGCCGTGAATCAATCCTTCCATTGCCGCTCCCACGGTTCCCGAATAAGTTATGTCTTCGGCAAGGTTTCGACCGATGTTTATGCCGGTAATCACCAAATCTGGCTTGCGTCCTTCCATAATCAAAGAGAGCGCGACGTTGACGCAGTCTGCCGGCGTTCCGTCAACGGCATAATGGCGCTCGTCAAAACGTTCGATTTTTCTGGGCAGACGCATCCAGGAATCATAATGTTCCAATTCTGTTAATTCTGAGGTAACCGCATGCCCGGCACCGCTGCGTTCTCCCAAAGGAGCTACCACCGTAATGTCGGCGCCGGTCTTTTGCAGCTCTTCTTCCAGAATTTTAATGCCGATACTGTTAATTCCGTCATCGTTTGACAACAAAACAGAGGCTTTTTTGATTTCTTTAATCGGTTTAAATTTCATTTTCACCTGCCTTATATCTTCTTAATGTAATATAGCCAGGCTCCAAATCAAGAGCTCCGCAGGCTTAAAGTTCGTGGTATTCTTCAAAGACCTTACGCAGATAGTCTTTATACGCCGTACCGTCTTTAAGCTCGTTGATTAATGCCTTCATCTTGCCGTCGTTTATAAAACCGCGCCGATAGGCGATTTCTTCAATACAGGCGATTTTCAATCCCTGCCGCTTTTCAATGATTTGTACAAACTGCCCCGCATCCATCAGACTGTCCGGCGTGCCGGCGTCCAGCCAGGCATTGCCGCGTTTCATCGGAACAACGTTTAAGCGGCCTTCCTGCAAATACATTTTGTTCAGATCCGTAATTTCCAGCTCTCCGCGCGGAGAAGGCTTCAGCTGACGTGCTTTTTGCACGACGTCGGACTTATAAAAATAAAGGCCGACAACGGCATAGTTTGATTTTGGCTGTTTGGGTTTTTCTTCCAACGATACGGCCTTAAAGTCTTTGTCAAATTCCACAACGCCGAAACGCTCCGGGTCGGAAACATGATATCCGAATACCGTCGCGCCGTTATTATGCGAAACCTCTTCGCGGAAACGCTCAATCTGGTCTCCCATATAGAAAATATTGTCACCCAGAATCAGACAAACGTCATCATTGCCGATAAAATCCGCGCCGATTGTAAATGCCTGTGCTATGCCTTGGGGCTTGTTTTGGATGGCATAACTGATGTCCAGCCCCATTTTGTCGCCTTTGCCGAACAGCTTTTCAATGTTCAGCGTATCCTGAGGCGTTGAGATTATCAATATGTCTTTTATTCCAAACAGGAGCAGCGTCGCCAGAGGATAATAAATCATCGGCTTGTCATAAACCGGCAACAGCTGTTTCGACATTGTCTTTGTGAGCGGATAAAGACGGGTTCCGCTTCCACCCGCTAAAATGATACCTTTCATTTATACCTCGGAATGAAATAGCTTGTAATTAATATAAACAAACTCTAACTGATATGCCCGGCTATATCAATAGCTAATTTACTAGTACACAATCGGCCGTAGCAAAAAGCCTCCGGAAACAGCCGGAGGCTTTTGATTTTTTTCTCAAATGAAATGTCTATTTGTTCGCCACTTTTTGAGGAGCTTCGTTTTGAGCAAACATATTTTGGTATGAACTCTTAACTTCGGCAACCATTTGTTTAAATTTCTTTAAGTGGGCGCCGGCCAGATTTTCTCCCGCAGAGGCCTTAATCGTACGGGGATTGACGCGCCGGCCGTTGCGGACGACTTCATAGTGGACGTGGGGGCCGGTTGAGCGCCCCGTGCTGCCGACATAACCGATAACCTGTCCTTGTTTAACCCGTTTTCCCGGCTTCATTCCGCGGGCAAAGCCTTTCATGTGGCCGTAGGCGGTCGAAAATTCGGAATTATGACGGATTTTAACATAGTTTCCGTAGGCGCCGTTATACTTGGCAACTTGAACAACACCGTCGCCGCCGGCCAAAATCGGGGTTCCCATCGGAGCGGCATAGTCAACGCCCCAGTGAATTCTGTAATGTTTCAAAATCGGGTGATACCGCTTCCCGAACGGTGACGAAATCCGGGCCGCATAGTTCAGCGGCATTTTATAAAGAGTCTTTTTCATTGCCAGACCCTTTTCGTCATAGTATTCGGTGTTTCCGTGTCTGTCCTTGTAACGATAAAGGCCGATTTTCTCTTTGCGTAAAATTAAGCCCGCATATATGATGTCGCCGGATTGAACCACTTTGCCGTCGGGCGAAATTTTGTTTTCATATATGATTTCAAACTTGTCGCCGCGGCGGACGTCTCTTCTGAAATCGACCGAATAAGCAAAAATCTGAATAAAGTTGTTCACAACGCGGGAAGGGACGCCCTGCTTCTGCATACTGTGCGAAAGGGTGCCTTCAATGCTGCCGGTGGCGCTGTTGACTTCTTCAATGAGTTCGTCTTTTTCCTTATTGACGGTAAAATCTCCGTCTTCAGCCTGGGTAATGACGAGTCTTTCACCCGCCTTAGGCTGAATGGTAATGCTGTTGAGCGCGATAATTTCCTGCGTCTGCGTATCAACAACCGTCTGAACCTTTATTTTTTCGCCGGCTCTGAGGTCGCGCGGATCATAGTGCTTTTTTAATTTGTAATAGATGTCGTTGGCTTCCTGGCGATTCAAACCCAGGTCATTTAAAAGCGAAATCAGGGTATCGCCGCTTTTTACGGTAATCTCCTGATCTACATTTTTTTCCTTCACGAAAGAGGATATCATACTGAAAAGGGTTTTTATGTTGTCGACAGAACTTTCGGGGTATATCGTTTCCGGATTGCTGAGGTTGCTGGCGACGCTGTTCTCAATCATCAGATAATCCAGCCGCTCGTTTTTGGATACCGACGCTTCAACGTAATTGTTGTTGGTCAGGGAAAGGATAAAGGCAAACGTAACGGCTAAAGCATATCCTAAGGTAATGACTTTATGCTTTGTTTTATGCTTAAGATCCAGTTTAAGATAGTTTTTTAAGCTCATATCAGTAACTACTCTGTGGTTAAACTACAGCGGCCAGAAACGAATTTATGCTGACCATATTACGAAAATATACAGATAACTTGATAATTAAGAAAGATGTTTCTAAGGTTTATGTGTATAAGTCCGTACGCTAAAATTTATTATAATACACAAAAGGTGAAAAAAATATAAAATTCTTAAAAAAAGTACTTGCTTTTATATTTTTTGTTTTGTATAAGATACCTCGTTAACCCGATGGGGGTGTAGCTCAGCTGGTTAGAGCGTCTGCCTGTCACGCAGAAGGTCGCGGGTTCGAGCCCCG
>OCHJ01000468.1_pt1 | contig 51934 bp, 33 predicted proteins | sample 1538381 | NCBI WGS metagenome assembly OCHJ01 (sample SAMN04571688, study PRJEB22368) | human gut metagenome | biome: human gut; material: stool | host: Homo sapiens | place: Luxembourg | collected 2012-06-29 | reverse complement strand
TACATCACTTTTGTGTATTTCTTCTATTATTGTATCTCTATCTTCGTCAAATTTTTCATCATCAAGATGAGCATGTGAATCAAATAATTTCATATTAAAGTCTATTCCTTTCCTTTTAGTTCAAATACACATATAGTAATGAAAAAATTTTTCATTACTATATCTTACTTTTTATATTTTTGTTAAAACTGTAACATTTGCCACAGCGTATTCTTTGCAATGTGACAAACTTATATCTATATTTTCTATGTCATCTAAGTTCATTCCTATTATATTTAAAGATGGTCTTCCTTGTTTGTCGTCTACTACTTCTATATCTTTCCAACATATTGCATATTTATCTTCCAACTTCCAAGACAAGGCCTTAAATGTCGCTTCTTTAGCAGCAAATCTTGCTGCATAGTGTTGATACTTTTGAACATTTTTACTTTCACAATATTCTATTTCTTTTTCTGTAAAAACCCTATTTATAAATCTTTCTCCTAAACTTTCTATACTTTCTTTTACCCTGGAAATTTCAATTATATCTACTCCACATTTAATTTTCATACTACATTTCTCTTTTCTAATTAATTATAAAATAATAATTTATATTCTAGGAAAAGCTTTTAAATATAAACTTTGAATGAAGTTACGAATGCGAATGGAGAAACTTTAGAAATTCTTACGCAGCTTTTATGGAGAGAGTTCATTTTTAATGGAAGGATGCCATAAAACAAGTTAGAATTTCTTAAATTTCAAAATAAGCCGAGGAACACAATGAAAAGTTCATATTTAAAAGTTTTTCCTTAAATAAAACATTATCTTATAACAATTTCAAATTTTATTTCTTAGCAAGTATCACAAAATTTAGCACATTAAACACTAATGAAATCACTAACACCAAACCAATTAAAATTGTAACTCTTTTATTTTTTTCTATATTCAAATCTTTGTATAGCACATCATATTTTGTTTTTACTTCGTTATACAATTCTTCTAATTCTAAAGTTTCTTGTATTTTATGGTTTAGCATTGTTCCAATTTCGTCTTCTGTAATTTCTTGTATCCACATTTTTTTAGTAAATTCAATAAATTTTTTCCTTGCTTTTTTCACTTTTTTAGGGTCTTTTAGTTCTACTGCTATTTTCTTTAGATATATTTTTTTATACAAATTAATTATATATGTGTATAAATATTGGTTTTCATATTCATTTGGTAATATTGTATAATTATTCATATCTTCACTTGATGAAAATAGCATTACGCCTAATTTGTTTAGTGACATTTTTGCATATTTCCATTTTGACATTGTTATTATTTTCTTATTGTTGTTTTCAATATTCTTAATATCGTCTGCTGGTAATATGTTGATATATTTATCAAAATAATGTTTCACTTCATCAAATTCGTGTGAAATTCCCCATGCTGATTGGTCTATACATATATATGAATATGTTAAAAATCTTTCTGTATCTATGTCAAGTTTTAGACTCTCTACACTTGAACCTGTTATTCTTCTTAAGAAATTTCTAAATGTTTCTGCACTTTCAAAACTATTTGTTTGTAAACGTATGTTGTCATATGCATCTAAATTATTTCCTTCTTGGTTTATATCTCTAAATTTATAATTGAAATTTAAGACATTTGCGAAATTATAGTCATCTTCTATATTTGTTTTCATTAATAAGAAACATATTCCTGTATTGAAACATATAATATCAATTTTTGTTATTGCAAAAAATATCCCTTTTTTATCATCTATTTTCCCTTGAATATCTTTTGGTATTGAATATTCAAATATATTACAAGGATATTTTGCAAGTAATGCTGCTCTTGTGTCTATTGATAATTCTTCTAATTTTCTAATTTTTTCTTTTCCAAATCCAAAACTTGAAAATAAAAATTTCCTTGTTTCTGGCAAAAAGTATTGATATGTTCTCAAATCTTTTTCTTTTTGAAATGTTTTTAAGTTACAATTTTTATCTTTTAACATTTTTAATATATATTTTTGGTAATTTCCCTCTTTTATTGCAAAAGGGTGTATAAAATATGTATATTGATAGTTCGTCTTTAGTTCCATTTTCTTTAGTTCCTTATTTACTATATTTAGGTTTTTTAGGAATTACCTATAACCTTATTTTCTATAATAATTCATATTTATGTCTTTTCCTAGATACCATCCACCAATAAAGTCTATTTTTAAATAATCATCTAAATTATATGTTGGTTCTTTTACTACTTTTCCGTCTTTATCAATTGCTCCCCATTTTCCGTCTTTTTTAATTCCAGCATATCCATAACTATTTTGGCTTGTTACATCATCATAAATATAATCTACAACTGTTTTTCCATTTTTATCTACAAATCCATATTTTCCATCTTTTTTGCTTGCAAATAATGTATTTGATGTAAATATGTTTTCTGCATTTTGTTCTTCAAATTTAAAGTTGTAATATTTATATGAATTATTTTGATTTAATTCCATATATCCTTTATCTGTATTTAATTCTATTAAATATCCAGTTTGTTTTACTTGGTAATTGCTATCTAAAATTTCATTTTCATATTGGTCGTCTTCAGCTATATATAAATCTGCTTTTTCATTATATGAAAGATTTTGATATTTAAATTCTACTTTTTGATTACCTTGTAAGTCTATTATTCCATATTTTGAATCTTTTTTAGCTATAATACTTCCAGACGCTCCTTCTTTTAACTTTTCATATTCTGGTTTTATAACTACATCTCCTGATAAATTCATAATTCCGTATTTTTCTTTTTGCTTATATATAATTCCATTTTCAGGATTTTGTAATATAGCTTCAATTTTGTCATAATTTCCACTTAAAACTTTATCTCCAGCTTTTTTTACAACTTCTTGTTTTCCATTTTCTGTTACAACATAATAATCATTTCTATAGATTTTTTCTACTGTATCATATTTTGTTTCTAAAACTTGTTTATTAGCTGTATCTACTATTCCGTATTTTCCATCACTGCTTTTTACTATAAATCCTTGGCTTTTGTCTTTATCTAAACTTGTAATTTCAGCATATGATGGTGTTATTAAGACATTTCCTTTATTGTCTGCAATTCCTACTTTACCATCTTTAGTAATTTTAAATGTGTTTTGCACACCTTCTAGTGCTTCTATTTTGTCATATTCACATTGCAATAATTCTTTTCCAGATAAATCTATTAAGCCATATAAACCATTTTTTTCAACTCTTACAACATCATTTTCATACCATAAATTATTATCAGTGTCTTTATTTGATATTGCCTCAACGTGGTCATATTCTGTAAAAATTTCTTTATTTTCACTATTTAAAGCCTTTGTTTTATATGTGTTGTTATCATAATCTACATCATATGTACATAAAAATACATCATTTTTACTATTAGGAACAATTATCATTTCTGCATAACTAGGGTCTATTACATTATCTCCATTTGAATCAATTACTCCCCATTTGTTATTTTGATATGATGCAAAATAATCTTTGCTAACTATTTTTCCTTGTTTAGTATCTTTACTTAAAATTCCTTTTAACATTACAATACACATTATAATTACTATTATTGCAACTATAACTGCAAAAACTTTTTTCATATTTAATTTAGGTTCTTCATATCTTCTTCCTCTACTCAATGCAATTATTCCTCCTAATTTATTTCTAAATTACTATATCATATTTCTTTTGATTTAGCAATTTGTTTTAATAATTTAATATTATAAGAAAGACTTGAAATATAAGATTTGAATGCAATGACGAATGTGCATAGAGAAATTTTAGAAATTCTTACGTAGCTTTTATGGAAAGAGTTCATTTTTAATGGAAGGGTGCCATAAAAACAAGTTAGAATTTCGTAAATTTCGTAATAAGCCGAGGAATGTAATAAAAATCTTATATTTCAAGCCTTCTTTTGTATTAAATTAAAATGTATAATTACAAACACTACTTTTGTCTAAATTTAAATGCAACTACGCTCATATCATCTTTTGCAATACCATAATTATTATCAACAGACTCTTCCAAAATCAAATTAGCAATCTTTTGCGTATTGGTAGTTTCTATATCTTCTAACAAATACTTTATCCACAATTCCTTATTCTTATATTCTACATTAGAATCTAGAATCCCATCTGAACATAGCACTACAATTTCGCCATCATTTATATCTTTGTCAAATGTTTCTAATTTACTTTCTTCTAATATTCCTGTTGGCAATGAATTCGATTTTATCATTTGAACTCTTTTATTTTTCTTTATATATGTTGGACAAGCTGCACTTTTAATAAATTCGACATTTCCTTCATATAAGTCTACAATTGCTATATCTAGAGTTGCAAATGTTTCTTTGTTTTGATTCATTAAAGCATTATTTATTAAATCTAAAGATGCTTTTTTCTCAAATCCTGATACTAGCAGATTTTCTAATAGTCGTAATGTTTGGTTACTACTATTTTTAGCCTCTTTTCCACTTCCCATTCCATCACTAATTGCAACTAAATATTTTCCATCTTTTAAACGTATATTTAATATACTATCCCCTGATTGTTTACTGTTGTTTTTAGTTTCTTGTGCCATTCCAATTGCCATTATGTATTTATCGTCTGATAAATATACTATTTTTTTGCCTACTGTTGCTTCAGCATTTAATACAATTGGTTCTTTTAAAATGTTTGTTAATATTTCTGCAATTTGTTCTAGTTTAGTATTTTCAAGTAATCTAGTTAGATATATTTCAACTATAAATCTATTATCTTTTTTTATCATTATATCTTGAACTTCTATCTCTTTTTGTCTTAATAAATCTACTATTTCTAATCTTTCTGCTTGATATTTTTCTTCTGCTTTTATGTCTTTTTCTATATCTTTTGCCATACTTTTTATAGCATTAGATACATTTTTTAATTGATTACTAATGTTCTTTTTAGTTTGTTCTTCTTTTTTCTTCCAGATAAAATTAGATTTTGCAACTTTGTATGAAACATTTATAGTTCTAACAATTTGCATTATATTGTCTTCTAATTGTTTGCTTATTTTGTTATCTTCTGCACCTACTATGTAACTATTACAATTCGCAAATATTTGTAATAAATCTTTTCTGCTTATTTCTTGCTTTTCTAATAATAATTCAAAAATCTCGTTGTCTATCTCTCCATCTGCTTTAGCAATATCGTCATATAGCATATTGTCTTTATAAGGTTCTAAATTATTTAATAATTCACCTATAAAAATTTCTTTATTTTCGTCTGAACTAATATTGTCTTTTTCAACTGCATCTAAATCGTCTTGTCCTCTATATGTTGTAGCCATTTCGTTTATTGCGTTTGATACATTGTTTAAACTTTCTGCAACTTCTTTGCTTTTGTTTAATGCTCTATCTGACATTGAAGGCAATAATTTTGATTTTCCTGTAAATTCTTCTATATCAATTTGTAATGTTTTTGGAACAAAAAGTAATCCTATTGATGCAATTAGTATTTCTTTAAAATGTATTAATTCTACTGTATATCCATTTGCAACATATGCTAACAATATATTTCCAAGTGCAAACCCTACAACTACACCTATTTTCCCAAATCTATTTAATATACCTGCTATCATTCCTGAAATTGCATATGCAGCTATCATAATTGGCTCTGAATTTGTTATTACTCCTAATGTTACACCTATTGTAACACCTGATGTTGTTCCTATTAACATTCCATTTTTCCAACCAAGTACCATAACGATTAATATACTTAATATATTTCTAATGCTAAATCCTGCTACACTAAAATCTCCAATTCCTCCAACTGCTATTGCAAGCATTAAGCTAGCACCTATAACTTCTTCAATTGAAAATGCTCTTTTTTCGTAAAATTCTTGAACTACTACAATGGAATTTACAAATATTTTATAAAATACCAATGCTATTATTGATAATGTTATTGATGCAAGTACGTCATATAATGTAAATTGTGCCATTGCTATTTTTATAATTTGAATTAGTAATGTTGCTATAAATACGTTTTTTCCTATTTTTATTTTTTCATTTCGTTCTTCTTCATTATAACGTGGTTTAAATATAAATAATGTTATTATTAAAACTAGTGTTGTTAAAAAATAGCCTAATCCTCCACCAACACCAAATTTAATAAAGTTTCCTAAAAGCGAAACTGCCACTACGCCTAGTGCCGGAACAGATGATGCAAAACAAGCACCTAACACACTTATACTAAATATTGAAAAATCTCCACCAATGCCTACTAGTGACATCATAAATGCCACCACATATATTGCTAGATTTTCCTTTGTTAAAACATTTGAGAATATGTTTACATTTCTTTTTGCTTTTTCAGCTTTATTATTTATTTCTATTGTATCTTCATTTATATTTTGAAACATCCTTACCACCTCTTATTATTTGATAAGCTAATTTTAATACTTGTCCTTTGTGGTTTTTGTCTTTTCTAGTCTATTATCTAGAAAAACTTTTTTACAATTTATGATATATATTTTTATTTTCGTTTTTATTATCACATTATTCGTTGTTTATTTTATTACATATTGCCGAAAAAAGCAATATAAATTGATATATAAAAACAGCATTCTTTCTAAAAGAAAAAGATGAACATTTAAGTTCATCTTTTCTAAAAAATCTTTATTTATTTTCTTCTACTATTGCCTCTTCCTTATTTTGTTCATTTTCTGTTTGTTGTTTTACTGCATCAATAATCATAATAAATTTAACTTCACCTGAATTTTCTCCGTCTAGCATTGTAAAATTGTTATATTCTTTAGATAATTCTGTTAATTTCTCAACTCTTGTAGTTAAATCTTTGGCATCTCCATTTATATAATTACAGATTTTTTTGATTCCTTCTTCATTAAATGTTTTTATTCCATCTGCTAGAGTTGTTGCTCCATCATTAATTTGAGTTGTGCCGTTTGCTAATGTTGTAGCTCCATTGTTTAATTCTGATAAGCCAGAGGTTAATTGATTTAAACCATTTCCTAATGTACTCATTTGTGAGACTACTTTATTTGTAAATGTTTTTTTAGCTTGATTTCCAACTTGTTTTGCAACTGTTGTTGATGTTTGCATTGCTGTTGTAGTTGCTGTACTTTGAGCTGTTGATAATGCTGTTGTTATTGCTGTTTGTGTTGCTATTTGTTGTGCTGTTTCTAATGCTGTTGTTTCAGCTGTCTGTGTTGCTATTTGTTGCGCCACATTTAATGCTGTTGCTACTGCTGTTTTGGTTGCTGTGCTTTGGGCTGTTTCTAGTGCTGTTGCCACTGCTGTTTGTGTTGCTGTATTTTGAGCTGTTGTTAGTATTAATGCTTTTTCTGTTTCTGTTAGTGTTGTTGGATATGCTGATTGTGCATTTGCTATTATTTGTGTTTTTTGTGCTTCTGTTAATAGTGCTTTTTCTTTAGCTTGTGTTTTTATTTGTGCTTTTTGCGCATCTGTTAATACTGCTCCTTGTTTTGCTACTGCTGTTATTTGTGTCTTTTGTGTTTCTGTTAATACTGCTTTTGCTTTAGCTTGTGCAGAAATTTTATTTTTTTGTTCTTGTGTTAATGTTGCGCCTGATTGAGCTTGAGCTTTTATTTGTGCCTTTTGTTCATCTGTTAATTTACTGCTTTCAGCAGCTTGTTTTTTTATTGATTCTAAAGTTGCATTATCTAAAGCTTCTGAATTATCATTTTTTAAACTTTGTGTTGATTTTTCTACTTCTGATGTTATTGTTTGAGCTCCACTATATGCTGTATTAACACCATTCTTTAAAGTATTTGCGCCTGCTTCTAATTCTGTTGTTCCATCTTTTAATGTGTTTGCCCCATCTTGAATTTGATTCATAGAACTTTGTAAAGTATTTACTTTATCATACATTTCGTCTAAATCGTCAAATATTTTTAAATCGTCTTCTTCTATAACTTTAGGTGTGACATATGACATTATACTACTTGTTTCAAAATTTGTTGCATCCATTGTAATTTCTATATTATTTGGAATATCAATTTCATCACTAGAAATTCCTAAACTTTCTTGTAAACCTGGCATTGCCATACCAACTATTACAGTTTTTGTTCCATCATCTACTACTTTACCAGATGATATTTCTATATTTCTTGCATTTTCATTTTTTATAATAGTTCCAGCAACAACTACAAATGGCACATACATTTTTTCATCTTTACCATTAATATTAATTGTTCTTTCTTCTTTATTTTTATATTGTAAAGTTATTTTTACTTTTCCACTTTTTCCTGCAATTTCATTTGCAGAAACTTCTTTTCCATCTAATTCATATTTTACTTCACACTCTATTGGTAATTCTTTTTCTGATTCACCTTGATAATAAATATCATTTTTATTTGCATTCCATACAAATTTATTACCATCTTGTGTATATGTTTCATCACCACTTGTATTTTTTATATTTAGTAAATCTGACATATCATTTATTGTATCAGCATATTCACTATTTTCTATATGTGTACTAACTATTGTTTTATAATTTTTCCCTTCACTATCTAATTTAGAATATACTGTTTCATCTTTTGTATATGCAAATACAGGAAGTGTATAACCTACCATTGAGCATAACAATGTACTTGCTACTATTTTTGAAATTACTTTATTACTCTTCATTTTAGAATCCTTCCTTTCCAAATTTTATCCCAATTTCTATTTATTTAATATATATTTTTTATGAAGTAACATTTCGGGGGAACCGACAAGTAAAAAATATTACAATTAATTTTTTATTTGCCTCATTCCCACTGTAGACTTACATACAATTTTATCAAATAATAATAAGAATGCTGGTAATACCATAATTACTGTACACATACTTATAATTGCTCCTCTTGACATAAGTGTACATAGTGATCCAATCATTCCTATTTTAGAAACGACACCAACTCCAAATGTTGCTCCAAAGAAACATAATCCACTAACTATAATTGAGCTTATAGATGTTCCTAAGGCTTCTGACACTGCTTCTTTTTTGTCTTTTCCTTCTTTTCTATAATTGATATATTTTGTTGTTATCAAAATTGCATAATCTATTGTTGCTCCTAATTGAATTGTTCCTATTACTATTGATGCTATAAATGGTAATGTTGTATTTGTATATGTTGATATTCCCATGTTTAGGAATATTGCAAATTCAATTACCATCATTAAAATTACTGGTAATGAAATTGATTTTAATACAAATATCATTATTATAAATATAACTGCTATTGATACACTATTTACACTATTAAAATCATGATCACTAATTTCTACTAAGTCTTTCATTAATGGTCCTTCACCTGCAAGTAAAGCATTGTTGTCATATTCTTTAATTATTGAATTTATTTTATCAACTTGATTATTTAATTCATCTGTTGCAAGTTCATATTTTGAACTAATTACAACTAATTGGTATTTGTCATTTTGAAGTATATCTTTTATGCTATTTGGTATTATTTCTTCTGGTATTCCATTATCAACAAGTGAAGAATATCCTAATGCAAATTCAACTCCATCTAAATCCTTGATTTTGTCTAACATTTCATTTACCTTGTAACTTGGAACGTCTTTACTTACTAATGCAAGTTCTGTTGATACCATATTGAATTTGTCTTCTAGTGTATTTGTTGCTTCTATACTTGGTAGTGTTTGTGGTAATGTTTTGTTTAAATCATAATATACACTGATATTTGAATATCCATAAATTGCTATTGGTAATATTATTAAAAATGTTACTATTATTGCTTTATAGTGTTTTATATTAAAGTTCTTTAATTTTTCAAATCTTGGTAATATTTCTTTATGTTTTGTTTTTTCTATTGCTTTATCAAATATTAATAACATTGCTGGTAATACTGTAACAACTGATACTACTCCTAAAAATACACCTTTTGCCATTACTATTCCTATGTCTTTTCCTAAAGTTAAGTTCATACTGCAAAGTGCTAAAAATCCTGCTATTGTAGTTAATGAACTTCCTACTACTGATATTAATGTTTTTGATATTGCATGTGCCATTGCTTCATCATTATTATTATAATTTTCTTTTTCTGCTTTATAACTGTGATACAAGAATATTGCAAAATCCATTGTTACACCTAATTGTAAAACAGCACTAATTGCTTTTGTAATATAAGATATTTCTCCTAAAAATATATTTGAACCCATATTGTATAGAATTGCAATTCCTATACTTGCTAATAAAAATACTGGTGCTAAATATGAATCTAATGCAAATTGTAAAACTATCATACATAAAATAACTGCAATGACCACATATACAATAATTTCTGAATTTGCAATGTCCTTTGTGTCTAATACTAAAGCTGACATTCCACTTATTTTACATTGATTATCTGCAATTTTTCTCAATTGTTCTATTGATTCTAATGTTTTGTCTGAAGATATTCCTTCTTTAAATGTTACTAAAATTGCTGTATCTCCATCTTTGTATGCTATATTTTTTATCTCATCTGGTAGCATTTCTTCTGGTGTATTTGATCCTAATACATCTGCTACACTTGCTACTTTTTCTACATTATCTAATTTTTTAAACTTATCCTCTAATTTTTGTATATCTTTTGTACTCATGTTTTCTGTAATAACAATTGAATATGAACCCATATTAAATTCATTTGTTAATATGTTTTCACCTTGAACTGTATCTACATTATCTGGTAAATACGCTAATATATCATAATTAACTCTTGTTGCTTGCATTCCTACAAATGATGGAATTAACAACAACATTGCAATTATGAATATTATCTTTTTGTGCTTACATATTTTTTCTGCTATTTTTAACATTTTGGTCTTCCTTTCTTTTGATTTTGTGACTGTTGGTCACTTCCTATATATTACTACTTTTATGACCAATGGTCAATACTTTTTTATAATTTTATTGACCATTAGTCAATTTTATGTCATAATAACTATAGATAATTTTATGAACAATATTTAAATTTTAATTATATATGGGAAAGAATGTGATTAATTATGAAAAATGATAAAGAAGGAAAACAAAATAGATTATTAAATACAGCATTTAAATTATTTACAGAAAAAGGTACCAAAGATACCTCTATACAAGAAATAGTTGATAATGCCAGTGTCGCAAAAGGTACTTTTTACCTTTATTTTAAGGATAAATATGAAATTAGAGATATTTTAATTGTACAAAAATCTCAAAAATTATTTTCAGATGCACTAAAATCTTTAAGAAAAAATTATATTTCAGATTTTTCTGATAGTATTATTTATATTATTAATTATGTTATTGATGAATTAACTAAAAATCCTTTGCTTTTAAAGTTTATTTCTAAAAATTTGTCTTGGGGTGTTTTTAATAAAACTGTTTTGAATTTGCATGATAAAAGTATGGATTCTGAAAATTCTGTTTATGATTTATTTATTAAAGGTATAAAAGAAAATAACATCAAGATTGAAAATCCTGATGTTACATTGTTTATGATTATTGAACTTGTTGGTTCTACTTGTTTTAATTCTATTTTATACAAGGAACCCTTACCTATTGATGAATATAAGCCTTATTTGTATAAGACTATTAGAGGAATGATTAGCTAATCATCCCTCTTTTTTATTCTTTACTTTTTATCAAATTTTGATATTTTTTACTATTTTATTAAAGAACTTTTTTCTTTATTAACACTACACCTGAGCTAATTATTATTAATGCACTTATTGTTAGAATTATATATGGCAAGTAATCTTTATTTTCACCAGTTGGCACCGTAATTACAATGTTTTTATTGCTGTCATCTTGTTCATGTGTTGAACTTTCTGATGGAACATAATTTCCTGGTATTGAGTCTTTTATTTTTCTTTCTTTTAGCTCATTTGTTTCTACATCATTATCAAATGAATAGTCATTTTCGTTATTTGATAATAATCTTGATGTTGACATTTTTACAGTTTTTATTTGTCCTGGTTCCATATTTGCAAATTCTTCTGTTTGGAATATTCTATTGTATTTACGTACAGCTTCAAATGCTTTTTCTGATAAATTACCACCTTTGCTTAAGTCTCTACTATTTACAACTGTCCATGAACCTCCATTTTCTTTTAAGTTACTGTCTTTAAAGTCTAAGTCATTTGATAAATAGTCATATAGTTTACTTACTGTTGCCATTTTCCAATTATTTGGATTTGTTATTATTCCATAAATGTAATAATCTTTTTCATTATAGTCTATTTCAGCTCTTGTATTGTCCACAGATACTTCATATTCTACTTCTAATGTGGCACCTTGCATTAATTCAGTATCAATCTCTACATGGATATTTCCATCTGGTAATACTTTTACATGTTGTAAATCGTCTGTTCTTGGGTCACCATCAATTATTACTTGGCCATTTGCTAAAGTAACTTTTACATGTGATATTTCTTTTCCTATTCTAACATCTTGTATAGGTCTTTGAATTATACCAAAATCTATATTATCAAATATAAATTTCAAGTTTGCACCAAATTCACTAATATTGTCTAAGTTTACATCATAATCTAATTTTATCTCAAATTTTTGAGTATTTGCTTCAATATCTTGTAAATTTTGTTCTGTAGATGTTCCATATGTTATTGTTTCTTCTTTTGTTCTTGTATCTACTATATCAAATTTACTTCCATCTGTATTTACTCCTAAGTCATCTTTTGCATCTGATAGTCTTGTAGCATCTCCTGTTTCTGTTCTATACCAATATTTGTTTGTTACCACTTCATTTGCTGATTTTTTGCTTCCACCTCTATAAATAGTTGATTTATAGTTGATTATCTTGATATTTTCTGTTGTTCCATCATATTTGTGTATTACACTATTGTTTCCATATGTGTAACGTATTAAATAATTTCCTGGAATTACACCGCTAAATTCATATGCTCCTTCTCCTGTTGTATATTGTGATGCTTCTTGTGTTTTTGGTTTTCCTTGTTCATCTTTTTCTCTTTTGTATAAAGTTGCAACAACTGCATTTCCATCTTCTGATGTTTTTATTTCTCCATTTTCATTTGTCTCTAGTAATTCTACTTTAACTTTTTCTACTGTTCCATCTTTAGAACCATTTTGTGTATTATATATACCGTCACCTTTTCTTTGTCTATCTTTTCCTTCTTTATCTAATAATTCTTGTAGTGCAGCATCTTCCCATACAGTTCCTTTTATTACTCTAGTGTCGCCTTCTTGTACTTTTACTACAAATGATGGTGCTGAGTCTGTATCATCTTCAAATGAATCTCTATTAGTTGGTTCTGTTGTTTCTGGACTAGAATCTTTATCTATTCCTGCATATCTACTACTAAATCCTTCATTTGAATATGTTGAATATGAACTTATTTCTGTAACAGAATTTAAAGTTATATCCTCATTTAATACTGCATTTATTGCATCATTTTTTAATTTATATTGTATATAAACTATTTTTTGTTTTTGTGGCGCAATTTTTTGGTTAGCACCTATTGCTACCTTTTTATATCCATTATTATTATAGTTTTCATCTATTTGATATGCTATGTCTTCTCCATCTTCAGTTATTATACTTGCAATATCATATCTATTATCAAAATAGTTTACTAATTGATTTGCCTGTGTATATAAATTTGTTGATTCGTTTCTAATTGCTATTTTATATGTTATATACATTTGTAATTTTCCAGCATTTCCATCTTGTTGATTATATGAAACATCTGCTGAATACATTTCTCTTGTATATGATGCTGAACCCCATTTATTTCCGAATTTTACAGCCATATTAAATCCATCATCTGCTGTATTATTAAATCTTTGATTATATTTATATGTATGTGTATATCCATTTAATTGTATTTTTGCACTTTCTATGTCTTCTATTATTGCTAAATCTGGCATTTCTCTTTCATATAATCCAAGATTTATGTTTGGAATTTCTTCTACATTATTAGAATATAATTGTGCTAATGTAATAGATTGTCCTAACAGTCTATCTGGTGATGCATCTTTTGTATTTGCTATTAGCATATATTGGTTACTTACACCTGTTACAGGATATTTTTGACCATCATATCCATATATGTAATTTCCACCATATTTTAGTGTACTTACATGATCACTATATGAATAATCTAAGTTATATACTTTTCTATTTTCACCATTTCTAGATTCATTTTTTACTATTGTTGCATAATTATTATTAAAGTCATTTCTTAAATTATCATCTGTTGCTTTGCTTCCATTTGCTACTGTTGCTTTTACTGGTACAGATTTATAGCACATTCCATTATATTCAAATTCTATATATGCTCCATCTAAATCTTCTATTTGTATTTTTTTAGCTGATGAGTCTCTTTGGTAATCACCAAAAAGATATGCTCCTAATTCTTGTTGTCCACTTGTATTATTTATTTCTTTTGTTGTTTTTGTGTCTATAATTGTTCCATCTGATTTTTTCAATGTTACTGTTATATTATTTACTCTTTTGTCTTCTTGATCATTTTGATCATTTTTCCATAAATAATTTCTTATTGATGCTTTTTGAGATATTATATCTTCCCATACATATCCACTTATTTTTACATATAATCTTTTATTTGTATATGTTTGGTTTATTGCTTGTCCAACTGCAGAAACGCTTATATTTCCCATTACTTCTGGACTTGATACACTAACTTCCTTATAACCAAAGTTTGGATTTACTACTTCATATATTGTATAATCTCCTGTTTTATTTATATTTCTTATTGTTGCTACACCTCGTTTTGTTATATAAATTGTTGCTTTACTTTCATCTGAAGTATATGTTGCTGGACTTCCATCAACAACCCAACCTCTGCCTTTACAATAAGCCTTAAATCCAACATTTTCTAATAATTTTCCACTATCTTGGTCTTTTTTTGTTATTTTTATATTTGTAAAATATACCCTTGGCAAATTAATGCTTACCTCTGTTGAGCCTGTTAATCTACCACCATATGAAGCCATATTTTGTCCACCATCTGATGCAAAAAATACCATTCTAGCTCTTAAAATATTATTTATTTTTTTATATATTTTTACTTCTTTTGCACTATCTGGCTTATTATTTTTAAATGCTAAATAAAATGTTGAACCATTTGGTATTGATGATATCTTGTTTACTCCATTTGGATTTGCTGAACTTGCCCATCCATCTGCTTCACAAGTTCCACCATCTTCTTTTGTTACAACTGCTTTGCTTATACTTCCTGCTCCTGTATTTTGTATTTTATATGGTCCTACAAATACATATTCTCCTTCTTCTATTATTGTCTGAACATTTGGTGAACTTGCATCTTTAAAATTAGAATTTGTTGTTGAATTAACATATGCGGTTCCTTCTGCTTTTAATGTTTTGTATTTGTTTCCACCAAATTGATTTATCATATAACTTTCACTAACACCTGATGGCAAACTTGAATTAAATAATCCTGCATTTACCATTGTTCCTGAGTACATTGCAGATGTTTGCATCATCATTAGTCTATATGGGCTGGTTCCTGTACGTCCCCAAGGTTCTCTATTTATGTATGATTTTGTAGCATAATATAATACTTCCATTGCATATCTGGCTGCTTGTGAGTTTGTAGTACTAAGACCATTTACACTTGACATTCCATTTGCTCCTACATCAACAACTGCTGTCGCCATATTTCTATGGTTTGCATTTCCATGATCAAATGGATCCATACAATAATATGCTCTTTTAGGTCCAGAAGTATCTGTGTTACCATCTGTCCATACACTTATATTCATAGAGAAAAATCTATCTAAATTACTATCTGCTTGTCTAATTATTTCTCCCATAGTTTGTGCTCTTGATGTTGTTACTACCATGAAAGCAAACATTATAAATATTATTATACTTGTTATTATCTTTTTTCTCATCGTTTTCCTCCTTTCCTTCAAAATTTATTCATCTATAAGCACTTCTTTTTTTATCAAATATACCCCTACACTAATTATTCCTATAATAATTATTATTAATGAAATATACATTACAGGTGAACCTGTTTTTACTGAGATAATTAATTGAGCTGTACTCATATCATCTTCTCCTGTTTGCCTATTTCCTGGTGTTGAATCAATATCTTGTAATGAATAATTATTACTTACTTTATTTAACTCTGCTGTATTTATACTTGTTCCTGTATTATCTAAGTTCATTGTTTTTGTAAGTGTTAATGTTAATGTTTTTGTTTCTCCTGGATTTATCATTTGATTTGATAATTCTTTTGTGTATAATTCTCCTTTTGTTGATTGATACCAATTGTTGTTCATTGCTGAAGAGAAATCTAAATCACTTGGTTTATCATCAAAAACTTCATTTACATATCCACCAACTTCACCTTCATTTGTTACTTGTAATTTGTATTCTACAATTACTGTTGTTCCAGCTATTTTCTTTCCATCTAGTTCTATTTTAGCTAATTGAGTATTATCATATTGTTTTACTGTTGTTCCTGTTTTGTCTTGAATTATAATTTTACTAATGTATTTGTCTAAACGTAAATCAAATTTTTCTCCTTGTACAAAACCTGCATCTATGTTAGATAAATTACTTGTAGCTAATTCTAATGTTTTTGTCATAGCAACTTGTTGTTCTTGTCCATTTAAAGTTATATTATTACTTACAACATCTGAATTTTCTTTTTCATTTATACCTTGTTTTTGGTATTCTGTAACTCTATAATTTTTTGTATCATATTTAAATACAACTATATATTTTCCTTGTTTTACATTTGTAAATTCATATTCTCCTGCTTCTCCAGTTTTTGCCGTAATTTCTTTATTTTCAAAGTTTGTTGCTATTTTTCCTGTTTCTTCATCTACTAATATTACTTCTATTCCGCTTAGTAGTTTTTCTGTGCTTTCTCTTAATCCATTTTTGTTTTCATCTATCCATGCTACACCTGAAATATTATATGTCATTTCTGGATCTGGGTTAACATTTTCTTTTCCTACTACCTGATATGTAACTGAATTGCAAGAAACCTCTTGTAGTAATCCATTTATTTTTATTTCATTTGTTATTTCTTTTGTAAATATTTCATCTGTATTTATAAGTGTGTTTATTTCAAATACAAGTTTTTGTCCTTGTTCTAAATATAAATTGTATGTTATAGTTTGTGATTTTTCTGTTATATCTATATTTTCTTCTTTTATTAATTTTCCATTTGTATATAATTTTGCTGTTGCACTTTGTATGTCTGCACCAATTGGCACATCGTCTGTAATATCAAGTTGTTTTGCTTTTGTTCCTTTGTTTTCTATTTCACAAGTATATGTTAATTTATCTCCATTTTTGACTTTCTCGCCATCTATACTTCCATATTGTTTAGCTGTTATGTCTGACTCTGCATTATATATTACTCTATCCATTTCATTAGAAGTATATATTTCATCACCTAAACTTGCATTATATATAAAGTGATAGCTTTTGCTCTTAATACTTGTATCCATAGGATTTACTTGAAATCCTAATCTTATTGATATTGTTTTTCCTGCTTCTATAGTAGGTATTTTTAATTTTACATTTCTATTTTTATATTCTACAAATTGATATTTGCTTTCATCTGGCATAAATAGTGAATCTGTTTTAAAGTCAAATCCATCTGGTACAGGAATGTTTACTATTACATTTTGTTGTGTATTATTTGATATATTTTTTATATCAACAAAAAACGGATATTCTCTATTTGTTAATATATCATATTCTTCTTCAAATTTACTTCTCATTTGTAATTTTAATTTTCCTTGTTTTATTGGATTTGTTAGTGTTTCTATTTCTTTTTCTTCTATTCCATCTCCTGTAATTTTTATGTTTCCTGTTGTTGTTTGATTATTGTCTTCTACTTCTTTTATAGAAAATTTATATGAAATTTCTACACTTTCCCCTGGTTTTAAAGTTTCTATGCTTTCTTGTTTTTCTGTTAAATCTGAATTTTCTTCAATTCTTGTGTAAGAAACATTTTCATCACCTGATATTGAGTCCCATCCATCTGTATAAACTTTTTTGTCATAGAATATTGCGTTTGATTGTGTAGCTATCATTTTTATATTTTTGATTTCTTCTGATGAATTATTTTTTAATTTTAAGATATATTTTATTCCTTGGCCTTCATATACTTCTTGTCCATTTTTTAATGTTTCTCCACCTGTTCTTCCTGCTAATTCTATTGATAATTTTTCTGTATTTTCATTTGCTATTACATTTACTGAAGTATTTTCTGCAATTCCATTTTGTGTTGTAACATCACCTGTTTTTAAACATATTGTTGAACTTGTTTGTGTTTCATCACCTGCATATTGGTAAAAAACTTTTATACTATTTGTATTGCTTTTTCCTTTTTCTATATTTTCTGGAATTCCTAGTTTATATTCAAATCCAACTGCTTCTCCTTGTTTTATTGTTTCTTCTCCAAAATCTATTTTATAAGATTTTGCTTTTGTTATATCTATATCTGTTTTCCAGTTTGAACTATCTTTATCCTCATTAGCATTTTCTGAATAAGATATTACTACATTTTTTCCTTGTAATTGCAATTCTTGAACAAGGTTCATCTCAAATATTTCTCTTGAATTCTCTGAGTCTGAAAAATTTCCTACTATACATATTTTACTAATTTCATTTTCATAATTATTTAATAATGCAAATATCCCTTGCGCTTGTTTAGCTTCTGCATGATCCTCTATTACTGCTGTTTTTACTTTATCATCTGTATTTTCAATTACATCATTTTGTGTGTTAAATCCTGTTAAATTATTTATTAATAATACTCCATATTTAGAATTCATTTTTACAGTTGTGTTTGTATTAAAGCTTTCTCCTGCTCTATTTTCATTTGTATAATTCATTGTAATTTCTGATGTTTTTGTTGGTGTTATTTTTGATATTTCTATATCTGCTGTAATTGATATTTGTATTCCTGAATTTATATTGTTTATAAATGTTGATTGTTCTCCTGTTAATTCAAAACTTATTGCTTGATTTCCCTCATTTGTAATATATTGCTTTGCATTAGCTATATTTAGTTCGTTTTGTCCATTTAATTGTGTAATATTTTTTACTGTTACTTTCATTTCTTTTGGAAATACTAATTCTACTGTAGCATTTTTATATAAGTCATATTGTTCATTATTACTTTTTAATGTTGCTAATAATTGAACATTTTCATTTTTTTGCAATGTTGATAATTCTGCATTATTAATGCTTATTGTTGCTTCTGTTTTTGTATCTAATAAATTTATTGTTGTTTCTGCTATTTCTTGCTTTGTATTTGCTTCTACAATAGTTTTTGTACTTAATTTGTTAAATCCTTTTAATTGTTGTTTTGTATAGCCTGTATTTCCTTCTATTGCTTTTGTATTTTTTATTATTAATGTTCCTACTGAAGTTGGAGCAGTAGTTTCTATTTCTATTCCTTTTGCTGGTGTTTCATAATTAATAACAATATTTCCATTTTCATCTGTTGGTAATGTGTTATTTACTGTTGCTAAAACTGTTTTGTTTTCATCATATATTGTAATTGTTCCATTTTCTCCAAATAGTTCACTTATATTTTGCTTATTAAATATTGTTTGTGTATATACTGTTTTATTTGAAATATCAAAATTATTTTCTTTTTCATCAACAAAGTTTTCTTGATTTTCTAATATTTTTATATTATCTATTTCTGTATTATTTGATACTTCTAATTTATTTATTTCATTATAAGTAGTACTGTTACTACTATTGGCATACATATATCCTTTGTAGATTGAATCTGTTGCAAATTTACTTGCACTTACTAAATTTCCTTTTGCTTCTAATGTAATTTCTCTGGTATCTGTTTTTTCTATTGCTCCTTGAACATACATTTCTGTATTTACTTTAGTATTTAGTGTTATATTTTGAGCTGTAAAATCTGTTTCATCATATTCATATATAATTTTATATTTGTTTACATTTGAACTCCAAATTCCTTTTGTTTCATTTGTTATTGTCAAAATATTTTTGTCTACATCATAATTCTTTTTATCTTCTGTTATTTTGTTTCCATTTACTAGAACTGATATATTGCTTGGTTTATTATCACTTAAATTTGGTACTGTTATTTCTAATGTTTCATTTTTTCTAGGCAATTTATCATCTTGTACTTGTGTTTGTATATCTTGTTCTAGTAATACTTTTTTGCCTGTTAATTCTATATATTTATTTATGTCTTGTTCTAAATTAATATCTGTTTCTTGTTTCCAAGATGTTCTTATTTTTACTTCTCCTGAAATATCTTTTTCTGAATCATTTGTATATTTCCCTGAAATTGAGATTGTCTCTTCTCTATCAAAATAATCTTCTCCAAATATTAGTTGTCTCTCAAATTTTATTGGTATTTCTATTTGTACATTATTTTGGTAAATTATTTGATTTAATTCAATTTCTTTTGTTTCTGTATTTATATCTTTTATGTATTTATCTTCTACTTTTTCTATTGCGAAGTTAGCATTTTCTATTTTTATTTTTGCATCATTTAATACACCCTTATTTTTGACATTTATATTTAAAACAAGTGTGTCTTTTTCATCTAAGTTATTTTCTTTGTGATGTGTTTTGTTTCCATCACTCAAAAAATATGCATCAAATTCTACATTTTTTTCGTTTGTTACTGTTTTTTGATTTTCTAATTCTTCATAAACAGCATTAACAATTCCATATCCGACAGAAAGAAAATCAGTTAATATGAAAGTTGATATTAATAATAATGTAATTGAAATTTTTAAAATTTTCTTTTTCATTTTGCTCCTCCACAAAAAAGATATTTATACTTAATATATATAGTAAGTTCTTTTCAAATTAATTGCAATATCAATAAATTCCATAAAAGGCAAATGTTACAATAATTGTATCATTTGCCTTTAGGGAAGCTTAATTCAAGCTTTTTTTATTCTATTTTTTAAAATTAAGTTACATTTTTGTTACAAGACTTTCTTTTTTATGATAGCTATACCTGCTGCAAGTATACCAAATACGCTAACGCCTAAGGTTATATAAGGTATATAATTTTTATTTTCACCTGTTGGTTTGGAATATTCTATTATATTTTTTAAGTTCTTTATATACATCTTCTGATAAATATCCCTCTGTAACCATATCACTACTTATCTTTATATCTGTCCATGTTGAAGTATTGTCTGCATTTGTATCGTCAAATGCTAATTCATTTGATAAATAGTCATATAATCTTGTTATAGTAGCTATCCTCCAACCTTCGTTATTATTTGGTACTGTTCCATATATGTAATAATCTTGGCTATTATAATCTATTTCCGCTTTTTTGTTATTTACTGAGATTGCATAAGTTACTTTTAATGTTGCACTTTGTATTATTTCTTGATCAGCTTCTATAAATACTCTACCATCTGGTAATACTTTCAAATGATTTATTGTTTCTCCTGTTCTAGGATCTCCTTCTGATATAATTTGACCATCATCTAATATTTCCACTTTTGCTAATTTTTCTTTGTCATAACTTGCAATCTGTACTCCTGTACTATTTTTTATTTTTACTTTATTTATATATTTATCTAATTTTAGATCAAATATTTTATTTTCTTTAAATCCTGCATCTATATTTGAAAGATTTGAATTAAGATTTAATGTTTCTGTTGCTCCAACAACTGTTTCCACATTATTTGAATTTATCTTTTTAGAAATTACGTCTGAGTTGCTTCCTTCATTTACTCCAGATTTTTTATATTCTGTGACTGAATATTTAGTTGTATCCTATTTAAATATTACTATGTAATTTCCCTTTTCAATATTTGCAAATTCATAATTCCCATCATTTTGTGTAATTTGTTCTTTTACAATATTTCCAGTTTGCTCTTCCATTAGACTAACTGTAATATCATTTATACCATGTTCAATAGAATCTTTTTGTCCATTTCCATTACTATCTAGCCATGCCTGTCCAGAAATACTATATTTACTATCTGATGGTTTGTTTGGTGTATCTGGATTATCTGGTTGTTCTTGGTTTGTTGGTTTGTCTGGGTTTGTTGGTTCTGTTCTTTCTTTTATTTTGTATTCTAATGTATTTGTTATTACATCTATACTTTCTCCTTTTATTGTTGCTACATTTGAAACCATTTTTTGACTATTTTCCATCATGTCTAAATTTAATGTTTCAATTGTTAAGTCTTTTGAAATTAAATTTTCATCTACTTCTGTATTATTGTCAATTCTTTGTATTACAACTCCATTATTGTCTTTAATATCTATGTAACCATCAGTTCCAAAGTATTCTACAAATTTTGATTTATTAATTGATGTTGTCTTAAATATATTTATGTTATTTGCATTATATTTTGTTGAGTTTTCATCTGTAAAATATGAGTTTGTTGTTTCCATTTTTATTCTGTAAATATTACTTGTTTTTTAAATGTCACTGGTACTTCAATCTTTGCATCATTTTGGTAAATTATTTTATTTAGTTCTATTTCATTTGTTTCTAAATTTACATCTTTTACATATTGATTGCTTATTTTTTCTTTTTCTATCTTGAAATTAGGGTTGTTTATTTTTATTTTTCCATTTTCTATGCTCCCCGTATTTTTTACATTTATATTTACAATCAATGTTTCTTCTTCATCTAAATCACTTTCTTTGGAATGTGTAGTATTTTCTCCATCTTTAAAATATGCATCAAAATATACATTTGATACATTTGTAGAATTGCTTTGATTTTCTAATTCTTCGTTTGTCATTGCATTTACTATGTTTTGACCTATTACTACAAATTCTGCCATTAATAAGGAAATATTTGTTTTTATATCATAAACACATAAGTAGTACACGATTGTTTTAGCAGTATATTACGAAAATCCAAGTGTACAAAAAATGGTAGAAAACCCATATTGGTTATCTACCATTTTTTATATTGTTTAAATCATTTAGAAAATTATTTTTTTAATGCTTTTCTTTTAATTAAGAATACTCCTCCACCTAGTACTATTAATGCTATTGCTCCTACTATTGTTGGTATTATAAAGTTTCTATTTGCACCTGTTGCTGGTGTTACTATTACCGTTTCTGCTGTGCTATCATCTGATTCTGTTTTTCCAGTTCCTGGTACATAATTTCCTGGTGTTGAGTTTGGTTTTGATCCTCCTGTTTTATCTAAATGTGTTACCTCTGTTTCATTGTTTAATGATATATCTTCTGCTGTTGATAATACCTTAGATACATTTAAGTCTACACTTGCGGTTTGTGTTGGCTCTAGTTTTTTATCTTGTAAGCTTGTTGTATATAATATTGTCTTATTATTTATTGTTGATTCAGAATTATTATATACTACTTCTGCTACTAGTCCTTTTGCTTCTTCTAATGTTTTTACACTCCATGCTGTATTCTTATCTTGATCAAATGCCCAATCTTTATCTAAGTAATCTATTATTGCAGATGGTGTTATTGTAACAACTGGTCCTTCAACTTTTCCATATTTATAGAAGTCTTCTGATAAGTAATCAACTTCACTTTCGTTTGTTGCTTTTATTTCGTAACTTACTTCTAATGTTGAACCTTGGATTAATTCGTTATCTAATTCTACTCTAACAAATCCGTTCTTTGGGTCTGTTGTTGCTGATGGTTTCATGTATATTACATGGTCTTTTTGCCCTGTAATATTTCCATTTTCATCAATTGTTATATCTGTTACTACTTGACCATTTGCAAGTGTTATTTTTAATGATTTAACACGTTTATTTAATCCTATTTGTTGTCTTGCTCTTTCTACTATACCAAAGTCTATATTGCTTACTTTGTACACATATCTGTCACCAGATGATGCTGTATATGTTGATTCATATTCTACACCTATTCCCATTGTTGGTGTTGTTGAATTCATTTTATCTATTGTTGTTTTTGTATCATGTCTGATGCTCTTAATTTCATTGTCTATACTTTGTCTTAATTCATAATCATCTAAAGCATCTGTTAATCTCTTGTCAACATTTTCTTTATACCATTGTTTATTACTTTGATCTCTTGAGACATCATATATTGTTCCTTTGTAGTTTTGTACTGTATATGTTTGATCTCCCCAAGTATATGTTAATGTGTAATCACCTGGTATATAGTTGTTAATATAGAAGTCTCCGTTTTCATCTGTTGTTGCTGTATATACTTTTCCGCTTCCTGTGTTTTCTGTTAATGTTACAGCAACTCCTGGTATTCCTTTTTCTCCATCATCATATTGTCCATTTCCTTGTCTTACCTTTCCTGTCATTAATTCTCCTGATGTTGCATCTAAGAATACTTTACCAGACATTTCTCTTGCATCTGCTACTTCTAATTTTAATGCTGGAGCTGAGTCTGTATCATCTTGATATGATGTTACTTCTCCTGGTACTGCATTTCCTGGGTTAGAATCTTTATCTATACCTGCATATACATTTCCATTTGTATCAAATATTGAGTATGAATTAATTTCTGCAACATTGTCTAAGTTTTCTTTATCACTTAAGATATTTATTACTGCATCTCTATTTAATTCAAATTCTACATATATATCTGATGTTTTTTGTGCATCTATTTTTGCATTTGCATTTATTATTGTCTTTTTATAATTTGCATTATAATCAGACTCTGTATGGTTAACCTCTCCAGTTACACCACCATTATCATCTAATCCTGTACCTACTTTTGTTAGATTATATCTGCTATCATAGTAGTCTACTAAACTATTTATTTGTGTTATTAAGTTAGATGATTCATTTTTCATTTGTAGTTTATATGTGATATAAACTTTCAATTCTTTACTTGCATCTTGTTCATTTGTATATTCGTAGTCTGCTTTATATACAGCTCTTGAATATGACATTGAACCATATTTGTTTCCAAATTTAACACCTACATTAAATCCGTCTCCATATTCACCTTGGTTAACAAATCTTTGTGCATAATTGTATACATGTTGATATCCATTAACTGCTACTCTAACATTTTGAATATCTTTTAATAATGCCATATCTGGTTGTTCTCTTTCATATAGTCCTAAGTTGATATATTTTATTTCTTCTTGACCATATGTAAAGTGATCTCTAATGTAATATCCTGTTTCAGATGTTTGTGCTGTAATTGGATATTGTCCATTATTTATTAATGTTGAAGAATGTTCATTTTGATTTAATAAATATGATAATTGATGTTTTTCATTTCCATTACTATCACGTGTAAATCCTGTTGTTTCTGTTTTTCCTTCTACACTACTAAAGTTTTTGTTAAATGCATTTCTGTTTGCTGAACTTTCAGCTGCTTTTGAACCATTATCTCTATCTATATGTGGAACAACATTTGTATATGTTAATCCATCATATTCAAATTCGATATAGTAATCATTTAATTTGTCTATTTCTACATCTGTAAATAAATAAGCTCCTCCATTTGCTGTAGTTCCTTTTAATTCATTTCCATTTTTGTCTTTAGCAATTTGTCCTGTTGTTTTGTCCATAACTCTTACTGGAATTCCGTCTAATAACATATCACTTGAGTCATAGTCATTATCTTTGAATAAATCATTTCTTAATGATTGTTTTCCATAAATTTTATCTAACCATACATATCCAGAAAGTTTTACCCATCTTTGTTTATTTGGTATTTGTAATTCTGAAGTTTTATCAATTACTATGTCTTTTTGTTGTCCTTCTGTTAAGAATTCATAACCATAATTTGGATTTTTAGTTTCATATGCTACATATGTTCCTACAACTAAATTTTCTACAGTGAATTCACCATTTTGATTTGTTACAAATTCTGTTGCTTGATTTTTATCTGTTACAAATGTTATTTTTCCATTTTCTTGTTTTACATATTTGTCTAATTGTTTATTTTTGATTATAAATCCTACACCTTTTAATTTAACAATTGTATTATCTTTGTTTACTTTTATTACTTTTAAACCACCTAGTGTTGAAATATTTTCATCAAATGTAAATGGTATATTTTCTGTAGTTGTATATGGTTCTCTTACAATTAAGTTTTGATATGCTGCATAATTTGATTCTAAGAACCAAATATTTACTGCTTTAACTTCTCTTTGTAAGTTTCCACTAATTTTTGTTATTTTTGTTGTGTTTTCATTTAATGGTACTGAGATATAGAAATCACTACCTGATTTTATATTTCCTACACCATAAAATCTTTCTTCATTTCCATAGTAACTACTATACAATTTTTCACTTATTGATTGTCCATTTTGGTCATATACATTTACATCTGTAACTTTTCCACCAAATGTCCAATTAAATGGTCCTACTCTCATATAGGCTTTTCCATCTTTATTATATGCTACAACTTTTACATTATTTTTATTTGTATTGTCTTTTATTTGTTGGTCACCTGCTGTTAAATTATTAGCATAATTTGTTGATTCTTGATCCAACCAAGTTGGACTTCCTTTTGTGCTTGAGGCAAATCCATTATATAGTCCAGCATGATATTGTCCAACATTTGCCATCCATGTATATCCATAATTCCAAATTGCATTTGCTACTGGTCCTGTACTTTTAGCTGATCCATTATCTTTAGATAATATATATGCAAATTTAGCATTTGCCCAATTGTTTATAGTTTTTCCTGTATGATCTGTTGATTTTGTTCCTTCTATTTTAACTTGTGATGCTACTCTATAATACATTTTTCTAGAAACAAGTGCTTGTCCATGCTCTAAGCAGAATATATTTTTATTATTAAGATAATCATTATATGTTAATGCTAAGTTTTGATTTACATAGTATGCTTTTGAAATTGTACTTATTCCAAGTATTGCTACTATTGCCATTATAATTGTTATTATACTTTTCTTTACTCTACTCATTCTACTTTCCCTCCTTCCATACTATATTTTTGTTTCTGTTTCTTTTTTGTTTTTTATTATTCTTAAGATTGCAAATATTATAACTCCTAATATTGCAATTATTCCTATTGTAATTCCTGCATATACTTCTCCACCAGTTTTAACACCTAATATTAAGTCTGCTGATCCATAGTCTTTTTCACCTTGTACTTTGTTTCCTGGTGTTGAATTTTTATCTGTTAATCCTAAGTCATTATATACTTCTGTAATTTCTGCTGAGTTGTTTATTAATCCTAAATTATTTTCTGTCATTGCTTTTGTTAATGTTAATGTAAGTTCTGCACTTTGTCCTGCTGCTAATTTTTGATTTGCTAATGCTGTTGTACTTATTCCATCGGTTGTTTGATACCATTCTTTATTTAATTCAGAATTGAATTTTAAATCTGTTGGTGCATAATCTGATATTTTTCTTACATATCCATCTACTTCACCAATGTTTGTTACTCTAATTTTATATTCAATAACTACTGTTGTTCCATTTACTTTCTTTCCATCAATTTCTGCTCTTGCTAATGTTTCATCACCATATTCTTTAACTGTACTTCCTGTGCTGTCTTGAACAATTACTTTGTTAACAAATTTATCTAATTTAAATGAAAAGTCTTGTAATTTAATTAATCCAATATTGATATCTGAAACATTTGCATTATTTACATCTAATATATCTGTTGATGCTATTTCTTGCTCATTTCCGTTTATTGTTAATTTTTTTAGAATTGCACTTGATGTTTTATCTGCTGTTGTTCCTGATACTTTGTATTTAGTTAATCCATATTCAGATGTATTATAATCAAATACTGCTATATATTTACCATTTCCTATATTATTTAATACATATACACCATTATCATTTGTTGTTGCTTCTAATGTGTTTCCATTTGCATCTTTTACTAAGTTATTAGTTTCTGTATTATATAATCTTACTTTTATTCCTGATAGTGATTTTTCATTGTCACCTTTTTGTCCATTTCCATCTTCATCTACCCATGCTGTACCAGTTATTATTGCTGTTCCTTTTGCTATATCATTGTTATCAATTTTGTTGTTTCCATTATTTCCATTGTTGTTATCACTTGTATTTGCTTCAATGATATGTGTAATTTCTGATGTTGTAGCTACTTTATTTGCTAATAATTCTGCATATGCTGTATTTGTTATAGTTTCTGCTTCTGTTCTTGATTCTGAATAATTAACTATTGTTTCTACTTTTATTGTCATTTCAGAACCTGCTGCAATGTTTAGTGTTATATCTAATTTATTTACTTCTTTTAGTGCTATTTCTTCTGTTCCATCTATTGTTACTTTATTTACTGTTAAACTTGCTGGAATTTCATCTTTTAATTCTAGTCCATCTATTCTTTGAGTTCCAGTATTTTTTACTGTGATTGTATATTCTAGTGTATCTCCTGCTTTTAAATATTTAGTTTCAGGATTTGCTGTCATTGACATGCTTACAGTTGCTTTTGTAACATTATCTGTTACTGTATTTGAGTTGTAATCTATTCCATCAGCTTTTACTGCTACTGAAAAGTCTATATTATCTACATTTGATAATTTATTGATATTTAAATCATAACTTAATACTTTATTTTTTCCTGGTTCTATTGTTCCAATATTTAGTTCATCTTTATATTCTATTTGTTCAACTTTTGCTAATTCATCTGTTGTTTCTTGTAATTCCGAATCATTTTGTTCTGTTGCAACACCACTATCTTGTAAAGAATTGTTTACATCTTCATCACTTACAGTTTCTTGTGGTAAATTGTCAATTAACATTAATCTGCTTACTGATAATGAATTTGATAAATTTGTTGTTACTTTTACATCATTTTGTGTTTTGTTTGATATATTTTCTATAATTGCAAAATATTGAACCATCCCAGATTCATATAAGTCTGTTCTTCTATCTGTTACTCTTTTTACAGTTACACGTATATTTCCTGTTTGTGTTGTTACTGCTGGAGATTTTGCTTCTTTGATTACATCTCCATATTTTATATTATTTGTTGCTATTAATTTTGTTCCTACTGCTGTATCTGATTTTACTCTTACTTCATATTCTTTTGTTATAACTTCTCCTGTTTTTAACATATCTATTTTTGTTTCATAAGTTTTGCTGTTTAATTCTTTATAATATGAAGATCCTGTATATTCATAATTTGCTTCTGGTTCTACTAAAGTTGTTCCTTCTGGTACTGTTCCTTGAACTGTTATATCTTTTACATCTTCACTACCAACATTTGAAACTGCTATTTTATATTTTATAACTTCTCCATTTTTTACTGTACTTGTATCTGTAAGTTCATTTCCTAATGAAGTAGCTGTTATTTTTGTTTCTACTTTTGGTCCAATTCCAGTTTCCATATTTATTGTAGTTGCTTTTATCTCATTTGTTGCACCTGTTGTTGCATTTTCATAATTTACTGTATATCCTTGTTTTGCTTGTTGATTGTATTCTAGTGCTTGTGGTATCTCTGTTTTAAATGTTCCCTCTACGCTAGATCCTGTTTGCATTTCTGGAACTTCTACTAAATATTTTCTAACTGTTGTTCCATCTTCAATTGTTTCTTTCCATGCATTTTCTGTATTTTGTAAATCTATTGTTGCATTTTCATTTTCTGAGTAATATATTTTTGCATTTTCTACACCAGAAATTTGAATTCCTTGTGTTATTTTTGTATCAATATTATTGTCATTATTTTTTGTTGCAAAAGTACCTAATATTTTTACATTTTTCATAGTACTTTCATTATTATTTATAACTTCTATATTGGTGTTTAATTCTTTGCTGTTTTCTCCTCTTGCTAATGTTGCTTTTGTACTTTCTTCTTGTCCTATTGTTTCTACACCTAAACTACTAATATTATTTATTACAGTCATATCTGTTGGTGCTACTACTTTTGTTGCACTTTCTTGTGTTGATGTTTCTCCACCATTATTTACTGTCATCACTATTTTGCTGTCTTGTGTTGGCGCTTTTCTATTTAGTTTTAATTCTGTATTTAATACTAATATAGCACCTTCAATTCCATCTTCTTTATAAGATGTTTGTGTTCCTTCTAAGTTTACTGTTATTGTTTTACCATTAACATTGTAATTCTTAATTTTTAATTCTGATTCATAAATTAAGTCTATTCCTGTTATTGTTGCACTTTCTACTGCTTCTGGTAGTTCAAATTGTAAACTTGGATTTGTATACAAATTATATTTTTCATTATTTGATTTTAATATTGCTCTTATTTCCACATTATTTGCTACTACTGTTGATAATGTATTTCTACTTACTTGTAATGAAGTTTCTGTAACAGCATTTTCTAAAGTCATATTATTTTCTGCTTTTTGAGTTGTTTCTGTTCCATATGTTACTTCTATTTGTGTATTTATTGATGTAGCTTGTTTTGTTATATTTTGTGGTACTATTGTTTTTACATGGTTTAATTCTAAGTTTCCTTCTGCTACTGGTTTAGAAGTTTTTACTTCTATTGAAGTTACTTCTTTTTCTCCATAGTCAACAACTATATTTCCGTTTTCGTCAATTTGGCTTGCATTTGTTATTGTTGTTAAAACTTCACTATTTTGATTTAAAATTGTCATTGTTCCATTTTTACCTAATATTTTGTCAAAATTTTCTTTATTTATATATGTTTTATTATATTTTACTTCTGCTTTTTCTGTTTTGTCTTCTGGTAAAACATAGTTACTAGCATTTTCTTTTAAATCAATTCCTGTTCCTACATTTGCTATATTTACTTCTATTGTTGTTTTTGATGCATAATTACGTTCTATATTTGAATTTAATTTTCCTTTATAAATAACATTTTCTGTATTTGAAGTTGATATTTGGACCATTGCATCTTTTTCTTGTTTATCTATTATTACAGCGTTTTCCGCACTTAATGTATTATTATCATATAATTTTACATCTTCTTTTAATGTAATTTTTGTATCTTCTACTTTTGCATCTTTATTATAAACAAGTGTTAAGATTATATTTTCTGTTCCTTGTTTTTTCCATAATATTTTATTTTCTGAATTTGGTTCATTTGTAAAGTTTAATTCTATTTTAGAATTTCCATCATAATTATATCCAAAATTTGTCATAGTATTAAAATTAGATTTTGCTACTACTGTTGGTTTTTCTCCATTAATTTCTGGTAATGTAATTTCTGTTTTTATTTCTTTTGTTGGATATTCATTTGATTTTAATCCCATATTTAAAGAAAGTTGAATTACTCTTTTTTCTTCACCATTAACATTAGTTATTTTATTTGTTATTAAATCTATACCATTTTCTACATTGTCTTCTTTAGAATAAGTATAGTCTAATTTAACATTTCTTGTTGATTTAATGTTAATATTTTTTTCTGTTCTATCTTTATATGTACCACTCAAATTTATTTTTGTTTCAGCACTTAATAAGCCTACATTTAGTTGCTCATCTTTTATAGGTTCTATTTCTACTTCTATTTGAGCTTTTGTACCAGCATTAATTTGATTTAATGCTATTTTATTTTCTTCAACTTTATTTACATATTCACTGTTTGAAGATTTTAATTTAAAATTACTATTTTCTATTGTAATTTCTCCATTAAAATATCCTTCATTTTTTACTGTGACTCCTAAAGTTAAAGTTTTGTCGTCTTTTAAATTTGTTGTAAATTCAACATTTTTATGGTTTGTTTCTACATCACTTGCAGCATAACTAAAAAGCCCTGCACCAACATAAATAAAATTGGTTAAGGTTAATGTTGCAAGTATCATTAATACAACCATAGTTTTAAATATCTTGCTTTTCATAATAAACCTCCTTAGTTTACAATAACTTTCTTTTATATTATACCTTGTACAGATGGTTTTTTCAAGCTTTTTCCAATTTTAAATTGCATTTTTTGTAAAAAGCTACTGTTTATGTAAATTTTGCTTATTTTCCGTATGTTTTTTTCTATTTTGTAACATATTTTTAATATTTTGAATATAATTTATAGAGGTGATTTATGTGAGTAATAATTTTAATATTGACCAAAATACTATTAATAAATTAAATGATATGATGAAAAATGGTGATGTTTCTAAGATAATGTCCAATATTCCTCCAGAAATGTTAGACAACTTTTCTAAAATGATTAATAATAGTGATTCTAATAGTCCTCAGTCTGATAACACTAACACAAATACCAGTTCTAATGCTTGTAATAATAATGCTAGCACAACAATATCTAATAATTTAAATAATTTTGATTTTGGTAAAATTGATATAAATACCATTATGAAAGCTAAAAATATTATGGAAAAAATGAATAATTCAAATGATCCACGCTCCAATTTGCTTGCTTCCCTAAAGCCCTACCTTAGAGAGAATAAAAAAGAAAAGTTAGATCAATATGCTAATTTAATGAATTTTACTAAAATTGCTGAAATTTTAAAGGCTGATAATAATTTTAACAATAATTCTAATACGGAGAAAAAATAATATGTTTTATTATAATCATTATCCATATTATACATATTATCTAAAACGCAACCATTATTCCCCTAAACTTTATAATAGCTATTCTAATAATTTAGTAAACAATTTGTCTGATTCAAATTCTGCTAATTATAATGATAATGAAAATAATTCTAATGTAGGAAACTTTAATGGTACACAAAAAAGGTCATATAAATATAATAATAATTTTGCCCATATTAATCTTGAATCTTTATTCAACTCTGATTTGGAACATCCCATAGTTGAATTTCTGGGTATTAAATTATATTTAGATGACCTTATTATTCTAGGTTTATTGTTTTTTCTTTATAAAGAAGATGTTCATGATGAAATTCTATTTTGCATTTTGCTTTTATTATTAATTAGTTGAAGGACTATTACTTAATTTTATTATCACTTAGTTAAATTTTTATAAGTATTTTATTAGTCAATAATAACTTTTCCTTCTACAATACTTATATATGCTTGCTTGTGTAATGGTTCTTCATCTCTATTTATTTCTTTTACAACATTTGCAATTCTTACTTGAACAGCATCAAATAATCCTGCTGCTATAATTGCTTGTTTATTTCCTTTTGCACCTGCATGTGCCAATCCTCTTAATGCTCCTAACACTACAATATTATCTGATGCAATTACTTCTGCTCCTGAGTTTACATCACCAAGTATTACTAGACTTCCTTCAGTTTCTAATCTTTGACCTGAACGTAATGAACCTCTATGGAACTTTGTTTCAGATGTTGCTATTTCTTTTTCAAATGTTTTTTTTATATTTGATAATCCTAATCCTTTTGGACTGTCAAATTCTATTTCTACATCAATTTTTGATTTTATTAATTCTTGTATCTCATCTATTTCTTTATTTTTTAATATTTTTCCTGTTACTCTTATTGGGGTTTTTTCGTCTTTATATAGTTTTTTTAATTCTGTTAATTTCTTTTTTAATCCTTCTACTATTTGTTCTTGTGTTGCACTTTCATTTAGTTTTATTACAATTTCATCTTTTCTTAAATTTATGCTTATAATAGTACTTCTCATTTTTACATCCTTAAATATAAATTTGGGTTTTTATAAAGGATACCCATAAACCTTTTTATTAATTCATTATTTGTATATATGGTTTAGCACTCATATCTTCTTCTACAGTTTGTGTATTCATTCCAAAATATTCTTCCATAATGTCTCTAACTACTTCTGCCGTATAATTTCCATGCCCACCATTTTCTACCATAACTACTATTGCTATTTCCGGATTTTCAAATGGTGCAAATCCTACAAACCATGCATTTACTTTGTTTCCTGGTGCTTCTGCAGAACCTGTTTTACCACCTACACTTATACCAAAATCTTTAAATCTTACATATGCCGTACCTTCTGAATCTTGTGTAACAGATTCCATACCTTTTAGTACTGCATCTAGATTTTTTTGTTGTATTTGTAAGTCTTCTGTTTCTTCTTCTTGAATTCCTAATTTATTATTTACAAATTTCTTTATATCTTCTTTTGAGCTTTCTGAACCATTTGCATTTCTTATTGTTTTTATTATTGTTGGTTCTATTTTGTTTCCTCCATTTGCAAGTATGCTTATATATTTTGCCATTTGTAATGGACTAAATTCGTTGTCTCCTTGTCCTATTGAGGCTTGTAATGTATCTCCTGGATTCCAATTACCATCACTACTATTTGGACGCAATTTACTTTTTGTTTCTTTACTAGCTAATTGCCCTGATGTTTCTCCTTGTAATTCTATTCCTGTTTTAGTTCCTAATCCAAAATATTTTGCATATTTTGCAAGTGTGTCTATTCCCATTCTGTCACCTGTTTCATAGAAGAAGAAGTTACATGATTTTTCAATTGCTCCTGATACATTTAATGATCCATGTCCTCTATGATAATCTGTATAATACCAACAAACTGGTTGATAATCTCTATATTTCGTATATCTTCCTGTATCATTTATTGTTGTATTTGTATTTATTACACCTGATTCAAGTCCTGCTATTGCTGTTATCATTTTAAATGTAGATCCTGGTGAATATGAATTTTGTATAGCTTTATCTACTAATGGATGTGATGTATCATTATTATATTTATTCCAATTTTCTGTACTGATACCTCCAACAAAATCTGCTGGGGTATAGGTTGGATAACTTGCCATTGCAAGGATTTCCCCACTATTTACATTCATAACTACACAAGCACCTGCTCTAGCATCATACCTTTTTCCAAATCCACCTGATGAAATTTTTTGTATATTTGCTGCTAATGCATCTTCAGTTACTTTTTGTAAGTTTGCATCTATTGTAAGTACTATATCTGAACCCGCAACTGCCTCTTTTGATGTATATTCACCTGTTATTGTTCCATCAACATCCATATCTATTTGTTTTGTTCCATTTTTTCCCTTTAAAAATTCTTCAAAAACTGCTTCAATTCCAGTCTTTCCAATTATGTCATTTTGTGTATATGTATCTTTTCTTGATTGATATTCTTCTGAACTTATTTGTGAAGCATATCCTAAAATATGTGCTGCTAATGTTCCTGATGTATATTCCCTTGCTGGATCTACTACTATATTTATTCCTGGAAATTTTGATGAACTTTCGCTGAATTCTGCTACTGCTTCTCTTGGTAATCCACTTGCTAGTGTTATTGATTTTGTACTACTATAACCTTTTTGTGATATTTCGTATCTAATTCTCATAATTTTTCTAATTTCTTCTAGATTGTTTGTATTAGTTATTTCATATTTATTTTTTAATTTTTCAAATGCTTCTTCTGCTGTTGCATTTTCATCTAAATTATTACTTTTTTTCCATTTTGCTAGAGTGTCATCAGATATTGTATAATTATATGGGTTTATTGTTATTGGCAATGAATCTGGATAACTAATATCATATTTTTCTAATACTTGTATAATATTTAAAATTGAATCATTTAATCCATTATTATCAATTTTAGTTTTATATAGTTCTAAAGAAAAAGTCATGTTTGAACTTACCAATGTTGTTCCTGTTCTGTCTAATATTGCTCCTCTTGCTGCTTCTACTGTTGTTTCTCTTGTTAATCGTGTATTTGATTCTTCTCTATATTCTGCTCCATGCACAATTTGAAGGTTAAATAGTCTTACTATTAAAACAATTCCTGCAATATATGTAAATACAACTAATAAATTAAATCTTAGATTTATGTTTGGCTTTTTCCAACTTCTGCCTATCAAACCTTCACCTTCTTCCTTTTTTTCTTCTATTTTTGTTTGCCACGTTTTTGAACTTATTTTTTAAAAATATCTTGTTAAAATTTTGTTTCCTTTATATTCATTTTCTATATAATATCCTGCTTTTTGTATTAATGGATATAAAATTATTGTTAATATACAATTAAATATTATTTCTATTACTAAAATTGTTATAAAACTCCATATTTCTACATTGATTGATAATATCACATATCTTAATAAATAATTTGCACTTTCTACTAAGATTGTAGCACAAAGTACCATTAACATTATTGTCATTCTACTATCTTTGGAAAAATTTCTGTCAAATTCACCTGCTAAAAATCCTATTATTCCTAATGTTGCTGCATTTGCTCCAACATTGTTACCTAATAGTAAGTCTAGTATTAATCCTATTACAATTCCATATATTGTTCCCATTGTTCTTGTTGAAAATAATCCAATAAATAATGTTAATATTATAAATAAATTGGGTAATATTCCAGCTATGTTAAACCATGTAAAAAAGTTTGATTGCAAATAATATATAATTAGTATTGTTAATATTAAAACTATATTAATTATCGTTTTTTTCATTTTTTAACATTTTCCTTTCTATTGGTTCGTAACAACAAGCACCGTATCCAACTTGCTAAAATCAACTGCTGTTTCCACTATTGCATATCTATCTGTCATATTTTTACTATTAGAAACTTTTTTTATTGTTCCTACATGTATTCCTTTTGGGTATATTCCTCCAAGTCCTGATGTTTCTACGCTATCACCTTGAATTATATTTGCATCTGTTGGTAAATACATTGCTTTTAATGCTGATTCTTCATCAAGTGTTCCTTTACATACTATACTATCTTTGGTTGTACTCATTGAACAACTTATAGAACTTGCTGTATCTATTATTGTTTGAACTTTTGCTGTTGATGATGTTACTGAAATCACATGTCCAACTAGACCTTCATTTCCTATTACTGTCATATTTTCTTTTACTCCATCATCACTACCTATATTTATAACTATTGTTTTTGAATAATTACTTATGTCTTTATTTATTACATATCCTGGTATTGTTTTGTATTCTCCATATTTTTCAGTCAGATTCAAATATTCTTTTAATGTTTCATTTTGTGTTCTTATATTTTCCAGTTCTCTTAATGATTGTTCCAATTCATCATTTTTCTTTTGTAAGTTTTCATTTTCTTGTTTTAAATTATTGATATCTGCGAAAAATGTACTATTACCACTTAGCTTGTTTTTTAGATATGTTAAACCATTTTGTATTGGCATAACTAAATTAGTTGCAGCATTTTCAAAAAAGTTACTATTACTTTTACCATTTGAAAATATTACAATTAATATTAAAATTATTACAGTTACAACTATTCCTATAATTCCACTTTTTTTGTTTCTGTACATTTTCTACTCCTATTCTTAAGTTTTAAAAGAATTAAATTTTAGCAAGGAAAGTTCTATTTAAAAGTCAAAGGCTAACTGCGTTTTAAATAGAACTTGACGCAGATAAAATTGTAATTATTTTAAAACTAGTATTTTTTATTTCGAGCATTAACTAATACTCTACCCAAACGTTCTATATCTTCTAATGTTTTTCCTGCTCCTCTTACGACACAGTCTAATGGTTCATCTGCAATATATACAGGCATGCCTGTTTCAGTACTTAATAATTTGTCTAGATTTTTTATTAATGCTCCTCCACCTGCAAGTACTATTCCTTTTTCCATAATATCTGCTGCTAATTCTGGTGGTGTTTTTTCCAAAGTTAATTTAACTATATCAACTATTTTTGTTATTGATTCTTTTATTGCTTCTTCTACTTGTGTGGATGTTATTGTCATATTTCTAGGTAATCCTGTTGTTAAATCTCTACCTCTTATTTCCATTGACATTTCTGTCATAAGTGGCATTGCACATCCTAATTGCATTTTAATTTGTTCAGCTGTTGTATCTCCCACTGCTAAGTTCATTTCACGTTTTATATAGTTTACGATTTCTTCATCTAATTCGTCTCCTGCAACTCTTAATGAGTGGCTTACAACTATTCCTCCTAATGATATTACAGCTACTTCTGTTGTTCCACCACCAATATCTACAATAATATTTCCACTTGGTTCTCCAACATCTAAAGATGCTCCAATAGCTGCTGCCATTGGTTCTTCTATTAAATAAACTTCTTTTGCTCCTGCCTGCATTACTGCTTCTTCTACAGCTCTTTCTTCTACTTCTGTAATTCCTGATGGTACTCCTACAACAACTCTTGGTCTACCTATATTGTATCTTTTTCCTACTTTTCCAATTATATTTTTTAACATTAATTGTGTTGCTGTAAAGTCTGCTATTACACCATCTTTCATTGGTCTTACAGCTTTTATTTGTTCAGGTGTTCTTCCTAACATTTCTTTTGCTTCATTTCCTGTTGCAACTATATTTCCATTTCTTCTATTTATAGCTACTACTGATGGTTCTTTTAGTACAATTCCTTTTCCTTTTAAAGTTACTAAAATGTTAGCTGTTCCTAAGTCAATTCCTATATCTTTTGATCCCCATGCAAAAAATTTCATATTAATTCTTTCCTCTCTTTTTATTGGCATTTTTATTTTTAATTTTGTAATTCTTCTTTTGTTAACCATTCCATAAAAATACTTGTATAATTCATTCCAGCAATAATTATATGATCAATTAATTCAATATTAAATAATTGTGACAATTTATATAATGTTTTTGTATATTCTATATCATTTTTACTTGGTTTTGCACTTTCTCCTGGATGATTATGTACTAAAATATATTTAGGTGCTTTCATTTTTATTGGTTCTGTTAATATTTCTTTTACTTCAATATTTACAAAGTCTATTCCTCCACTTGCAATATCTTGTATTTTTAATAATTGATTTCTTGAATTTAATATTGCAATTTTTACTTTTTCATTTGTTTCTGATTTTATATTTCCTATTAAAATTTCTGCTAAATCTTTTGGCTCATTTATAAACATTTTTTTATATTTGGTTTTGCTAAACATACGTGCAGAAATTTCTCCAACTGCTTTTAGTTGTATTGCTTTTACTTTGCCTATTCCTTTAACTTCCATTAATTCTTCAATTGAAAGTGTTTGTAAATAATTTAAATCTTCTTTAGTTGTTTTATTTAGACTTAACAATCTTTGTGCTAATTGCACTGATGTTTCTTCTTTTGTCCCCGTTTTTATTATTATTGCAAGTAATTCCGCATTTGAAAGTGTTTTTTCTCCATACATTTCTAATTTTTCGTATGGTCTTTCTAATTCTGGTAATTCCTTTATTTTTATTGACAATAGTATTTTCCTTTCCCTGGTCTTTATTGCCCCTTGTTTTGTTTTATATTTTTTTATAAATAAAAACTGCTAATACTAAACCTATTATGCTTGAAATACTTATTTTAAACATTAATGCAAATGTTATTTGCATTATGCTTAAGTCTAATGTTATTGGTGTTTGTAGTCCAAAACTTTGGCTATATGATAGCCACCAAAGCCAGTCAACTCTTGATGCTAATTCTCCTAATAATCCACCTACTACTAGTCCAGATAAAATAAATATTAATAATATCCATATATTTTTTTCTTTTGTTGCCATTTTTTCTACCTCCAAAATTCCGCTTTTACTTACGGCTGTTTATTTTTTACTCCATTGATATTATATATTGAATTACTAAATTTTTCAAGTGAATTTTGTGTAAATTTTTCACAATTGATTTGTATTTTGTTATGTGCTATAGTATAATAAATTTTCAAAATATATTACCAAAATTTATACATTTAAATATAATATTATTAGTAGTATAATAGAATTAGTATTTAACAAGGAGGGACTTGTCTTTATGAAAATAGAAAAGTTGACTGAAAATAAAATACGTATTATTGTAAATTCTTATGATTTAGAAAATAAGAATTTAGATTTCAAAGCACTTTTGTCAAGGACTTTAGATTCTCAAGGCTTTTTTCTTGATATGCTAGAAAAAGCTAAAACTGAAGTAGGTTTTAATACAGATGGTTGTAAAATTTTAGTTGAAGCATTTTCTACTACAGATGAATATTTGATTTTTACTATAACAAAATATGTTGATAAATCTAATACTCAAACAGGTAAACGTCCTAAGGTAAAAATGAAAAATTTAAATATTTCTGCAACTAAAGCAATTTATAAATTAGATAATTTTGATGTCTTTTGTGATTTATGTACATATTTAAATAATAATTTTTCTAATATAACTAAAATTTCTAAATGTTCTAGTTTGTATTTATATAATAACAATTATTATTTATTGATTAGAAATAATAATATTTCCAAAGATATTATGCAAAATTTTTATATTTCTATTTCTGAATTTTTATCTATGGCTAATTTATCTTCTAATTTTGAAAATAAATTATTTGAACATGGTAAAGCTATTATAAAAAACAATGCTATTTTAACAGGTATTAAATATTTTGTGCATTAATTAAAATATAACTTTGATAAAGTAAAAAATACCTCCCTCAAATTTTTAATATTTGAAGGGGTATTTTTTATTTTTATATTAATTAATATAAGTAATTTTGTGGATTATATGCAACTCCATTTACACGTATTTCTAAATGTAAATGTGGCCCTGTTGAATTTCCAGTAGAACCTACTGCTGCTATTTTTTGACCTTGTGATACTTGTGTTCCAGCTGATACATATAGTTTGCTACAATGTCCATAATATGTCTGAACTCCATTACCATGAGTTATTACTATCATGTTTCCATATGATCCTTTATATCCAGAAAATGTTACTGTTCCAGAAGCTGCAGCTGAAATAGGTGTTCCAGTTTGAGCTGATATGTCTAACCCGGTATGTGTAGAAACCCTTATTGAACTTCTAGCACCAAATCTTGATGTTATTATTCCTGATATTGGTTTTATTAAACTAATTCCTAAATTTGCTTTCCCTCCTGATGTGTTTAATGCTGTATTTACTTGACCTGTAGAAGCATATTTAGTTGTAGTTGTTGTAGATGTTTTTTTAGCTACTTCAACTTTTGGTTTTTCTACATATAATTCTGATACAGCTGTTTCTTTTTCTGTTAGATTTTGCATTTCTGTTTCATATTTTTCTTCTATTGCTATATTATCTATATTTGAGCTATCCTTTTCTTTTAAAGTATTAACCACATTTTCTGCCTCTTCAAAATTTGAAACATATAATTTTTCTTCTTGATTGTCTGTTATTGCATAATATCTATAATATGTTACTCCTGACTCTTTGATTTGGTCCATTATCTCATCATCATTTGTTACTATATTTTTCTTTAATAGGCACAGTTTATATTCTGGCAAATCTTCAACTTGAACAAATGCTACATTTGAATTTGTACCATCTCCATGATCAACATAATCATTTATTTCATGTTGTAATTTTCCCCTATCTTCTGTATATCCAATTTGCTCTCCTTTTATATATACACTATAAGTTGGTTTATACAAAAATGCTATTGCACCTACAATTAGAAAAGTTGCAATTATAATAAGAACTACAAATTTTATGCTTCTCCTTGTGTGTATTAATACTTTTTTTAACATTAAAATATCTCCTTTGTACCCCATTTTACACTTGTAATAATATTGTAATATTTGTTTTTTTGCAAGAATATTTAAAACTTAATTTCCGTAGATTTTCAAAGTTTTTTAAGCTTAATCTCTTTTTTATTCGTTTTTTCTCGTTTTTTCATTTTTTGAATTTTTTTGAATAAAAATTTTAAAAAAGCAAATAATATATTTGTAAACAAAAATGAAAGGAATGATTAAAAATGCCAGATTTAAATCAAATGGAATTACAACATTTAAGACATTTAATTGGTGCACATGAAAATGTATATCAAAAATTAAACACTTATTCAGCTCAATCTGTGGATCCACAGATAAAACAACTTTTTACTAAGTCAGCTCAAGATGCTTTAAATACAAAACAAAAACTTATGAGCTTTTTAAATAATAATTAGTTGTAGTTTAAATTGCACTATTTAGTAAAATAAGGTTTATAGGTTTCCTTTTCCAAGCCTAAATATATTAGTAAGGAGTATCTAATTATTTATAAGTAAAAATTAAATAATTAGAAAAAAGTTTTATGGACGAAAAAGTTATGGTTAATGATATTTTAGCAGGTGTAAAATCTGATTTAACAGCTTATCAAACTGCGATTTCTGAATGTGAAAATATGCAATTAAGACAAACTTTCCAACAAATTAGAAATAGTGATGAAAGTTTTCAATATGAGTTATTTAAAATTGCTCAAGCTAAAGGTTATTATGTTCCTGCTCAAAAAGCTACAGTAACTGAAATTAATACTGTAAAAACAGAATTAGAACAATAGATTTTTTAAAAGATTGCAAATTATAATTTTAAAATTTGCAATCTTTTTTATTATTTTTCTTACTTAAATATTTTATTCTGAAATTACTTCTAATTTAGCAAATTTTGCCATTAATCTTTTATGTCCAACTTTGTTAAAATCTATATCTACTTTTAGGTCGTCTCCTTCTGGTTCTACTTTGCTTATAATTCCTTCACCAAATTTCTTATGGAATATTTTTACCCCTGCTTGATATTTAGATAAATCTACATTTTGAGATTCTGATTTTTTAGTTAAATTATTTAAGAAACTTTCTGCTGTTCTAAATGCAAAATTGTTTGATGTTGATTTTGTACCAACTGTTGAAGCCGCTTCTTTATTGTCAATTTTATAACTCGTTACTTTTCCATTTCCTGTACCGCTTCTTCTGCTTCCAGCTCCATATGACCAACTAAATCCACTGTCACTATCTCTTAACATAGAATCCTTATTGCTTGTCTCTCCAAATGCTTCTTCATATCCTTCTAATAAATCTTCTGGAATTTCTTTTAAAAACCTTGATGTTTGATTATAACTTGTAGAACCAAATATTGTACGTTGTTTGCTACATGTTAAAAACAAATTTTCTTTTGCCCTTGTTATTCCTACATAACATAGACGCCTTTCTTCTTCTAGTTCTTTTGGTTCTGATATTGATTTATATCCTGGGAATATTCCTTCTTCCATTCCAACTAAAAATACTACTGGGAATTCAAGTCCTTTAGCACTATGTAATGTCATTAATGTTACATAATCTTCGTTTTCTTCTAAATTGTCAATATCACTAGATAATGTAATTCCTTCTAGGAATTGGCTTAATCCATTTTCTGCTTCTTCCTCTTCAAATTCAATTGCAACTGTTAAAAATTCGTCTAAGTTTTCTATTCTATTTTCTGCCTCAATTGTATTTTCTAATTCTAATGCCTTTGTATAACCTGATTTTTTTAGTGTTTCTTTTATTAATTCAGATACTGATAATTCATCTTTTTTAGCTCTTAATTCTTCTATTGCATTTACAAATTCTCTTGAATTTAAAAATACTCTATTTAATCCAAATTCGTCTGCTCTTTTTATTATTTCATACATTGAAATTTCAGTTTCATTTGAAAGTGCCTCTATTTTATCTAAACTTGTTTTTCCTATTCCACGTTTAGGCTCATTTATTATTCTGCGCAAACTTAGATTATCATTTGGATTTTGTATTAATCTTAAATATGCAATTGTGTCTTTTATTTCTTTTCTTTCATAGAATTTTAGTCCACCTATAATTTTATATGGTATATTTTCTCTTCTTAAAATATCTTCTATTGCTCTTGATTGAGTATTCATTCTATATAAAATTGCAAAGTCTGAATATTTATAATATTCTTCTCTTTTTAAGTGTTCTATTTGTTCTACTATGTAAGTTCCTTCATCATATTCGTTTTTGGCTTGATATACTTTTGGCAAACTTCCTTCTTCATTTTCAGTCCACAATGCTTTTTTATATTTTACTTCATTATTTTTTATTACAGCATTTGCAGCTTTTAATATATTTCCTGTACATCTATAATTTTGCTCTAATTTTATTATTTTTGTTCCTTTAAAATCTTTTTCAAAATTTAATATGTTTGATATATCTGCTCCACGGAAACTATAAATTCCTTGGTCATTATCTCCTACGGCTGTAATGTTTTTATATGCTGATGCAAGAATTGTAACTAATGTAAATTGTGATTTGTTTGTATCTTGATACTCGTCAACTAAAATATATCTAAATTTATTACAATAATATTCTCTTACATCTTCATTTTCTTGTAAAATTTTTATTGTATAATTTATAATGTCGTCAAAATCTATTGCATTATTCTCTTTTAGTCTTTTTTGATATAATTCATATACTGTAGAAATTTTTTCTTTTCTAAAATCTCCCATTGCTTTTGCTTGATATTCAGCAGGTGTTAACATTTCATTTTTTGCATTACTTATTTCTGATAACACTGCTCTATCGTTAAACATTTTGTCATCTATTGATAAGTCTTTTAAACAGTTTTTTACTAATGTTTTTTGGTCTGATGTATCAAATATTATGAATGATGTTTCAAAACCTATTCTATCTATAAATCTTCTTAAAATTCTAACACAAATAGAGTGGAATGTTCCCATCCATATGTCTTTGGCTGATTCTCCTACTAAATTTGCAATTCTTTCTTTCATTTCGTTTGCAGCTTTGTTTGTAAATGTTATTGCTAATATGTCCCAAGGTTTTACACCTTTTTCTTGTATTAGGTATGCTATTTTGTGTGTTAAAACTTTTGTTTTTCCACTTCCTGCTCCTGCTATTACTAGGCATGGTCCTTCTGTTGAAGTTACTGCTTCGTATTGTTTATTATTTAATCCTTCTAATATTTCTGGCATTTAATTTTCTCCTTTATTTTTTCTTTCTGGATTATATAATTATCTGATTATAAAGTCAATAGATTTCAAATAGTTTGCAAACATTTTTTCGTTTTTACAACTGCATTGCAATAAAACCAACTATAAATCCTAACATATTGCCAATTGCACTCATTCTTCCATTATACAATTTGTTAGATTCTGGTATTAGCTCTCCTGATACAATATATAACATCGCGCCTGCTGCAAAGCTTAGGCATATAGCTATTACCTGCTCTGATATTGATCCAACAATTGCTCCAAAGAATGCTCCTATTCCTGTTGTTATTCCTGATAGTATTACATATAATATTATTTTTGATTTTTTCATTCCTCCATTTTTCATTGGTACTGCCATTGATATTCCTTCTGGTATATCATGTAAACATATTGCAATTGCTAAGCTTAAACCTAATTTAATTGAGGCTTCAAAACCTGAACCTATTGCCAATCCTTCTGGAAAGTTGTGTATTGCAAGTCCGATAGATACTATCATTCCTGTTTTTAATAGACTATTACTTTTTGAATTTTTTTCTGATGTTTTTTGGTTGAAATTTTTTTCTACTAGCACATCACAAAAAATCATTGCAATTATTCCTATGAGTATTCCAATCATTACATTTATTATTCCACTTATATTTAATGCCTCTGGTATTAGGTCAAAACATACTACTGCCATCATTAATCCGGAGGCTAACGATAGTATAAAACTTAGAAATTTATTTGAATTTTTCTTTATAAATATTCCAAGTAATCCTCCTAATGTTGTTCCAAATGTTCCAAAGAATAATCCTAAAATTGTTGTTTTTATTAATTCCATAAAAAACTCCTTAAATAAATTAGTTTATATTTTAATTTATTTAAGTTTTCTTGGGTTTATTCTATATAAAAATTTTAAAGTCAAAAAAAACGTGATTAGATCACGTTTTTCTATTGTAATTTCGTGATTTTGCCACGTTTTTCTTAATTTTATATATCTTTTTCTTTTATAATATTTCCATCAACATCTTTTAAGATTATTTTATTTTCCTCAAATATTGCATATCCATGTTCTGTATTTTGCTTTGGCAATGATATTGAACCTGGATTTACAAATATTATTCCATCTTTTTCTTCTATAAAGTTCACATGAAAATGACCATAAAACATAATGTCAATATCTATTCCAATTGGTGGCAAATTATCCATATTATATTTATGTCCATGTGTAAAAAATAGATTATATCCATTTGCCTTCATTTGAATATTTTCTTGTAATGGAAATTCTGATATCATTTCATCTACTTCTGCATCACAGTTTCCTTTTATCGCTAAAATTTTGTCTTTTAATGAATTTAAAATATTAGCAACTTCCATTGGTCCATATTTTTCAGTTAATGGATTACGAGGTCCATGATAATATAAATCCCCTAATAATACTATTTTATCTGGATTTTCTTTTTCTACTATTTCTAGTAATTTATTAGCATAATATCCTGAACCATGAATATCTGAAACTATTAATAATTTCACTAATCTTCTTCTCCTTTTAATTTTTCAGCTCTATCTGCTGCAATTAAATTATCTATCATTTCGTCTAGGTCACCATTTAGGAAATTTTCCATTTGATATATACTCATTCCTATTCTATGGTCTGTTATTCTTCCTTGTGGGTAGTTATATGTTCTAATTTTTTCACTTCTGTCTCCTGAACCTACTTGTGATTTTCTTGCACTTGAAATTTCATTATCTTGTTTTTCTTTTTCTATTTTATATAGTTTTGTTTTAAGCATTTTCATTGCATTATCTCTATTTTGAAATTGTGATCTTTCTGTTTGACATTCTACTGTTATTCCTGTTGGTTCATGTATTAATCTTACAGCTGAAGATGTTTTATTTATATGTTGTCCACCTGCTCCTGATGATCTAAATACTTCCATTTTAATATCTGCTGGATTTATTTCGATTTCTACATCTTCTACAACTGGTAACATTGCAACAGTTACTGTTGATGTATGTATTCTTCCGCTACTTTCTGTGTCTGGAACTCTTTGTACTCTATGAACACCACTTTCGAATTTTAGCCTACTATATACACCTTTTCCTGTAATCATAAATGAAATTTCTTTATATCCGCCTAATCCTGTTTCATTTTCATTTAATATTTCTAATTTCCAATGTCTTTTTTCTGCATACATTGAGTACATTCTGAACAATGTTCCTGCAAATAGTGCTGCCTCTTCTCCTCCAGCTCCTGCTCTAATTTCACATATAATGTTTTTGTCATCATCTGGGTCTTTAGGAATTAATAAAAATTTAAGTTCTTCTTCTAATTTAGGTAATTGTTCTTTATTATCATAATATTCTGCTTCAGCTAATTCTTTCATTTCTGGATCTTGCATTAATTCTTCTGCTTCTTCCATTGCTTGTTTTGCTTTTTTATATTCACGAAATTTTAAAACTATTTCTTCAATGCTTGCATGTTCTTTCATTGCTTTTTGCCATCTTGCTTGGTTTGCAATTACTTCTGGATCTGAAATTTCTTTTGTCAATTCTTCATATCTTTTTTCTACTGCCTCTAATTTTTCAAACATAAAATATTCTCCTTTATTTTTATTTGCGTAATTATTATACTACATTTTACCAATTATTACAATAAAATGCCTCTACTTTTTCATTACTTAATACTTATAAAACTGATAAGTTCCAAAAAATCAATTTTTAGAATAACTTTTTGGAACTTATATGGTATTTTTACATTTTCTAAATTATTTTCACATTATTTTTATACATTAATAAAATTGAATTCTATATTTTCTTTTTCTAATATTTCTTTTTCTCTTTTTGTGCATGTAAATAATATTATTTGATGGTCCTTAAATTTATTATGTATATATTTTAATATATTTTCTAATCTAGTTTCATCATAATATGCAAAAGCTTCGTCTAATATTATTGGCATTTTTTCTTCTGACAATTCTTCTACCATTGATAATCTTAAAGATAAATATAATTGATCTATTGTTCCTATACTTAATTTAGATGCAGGTACATAATTGCCATTTTCTAATTCAACTATTAAACCTTGCTCTTCATTAAACATAATATTACTATATTTTCCACTTGTTATGTTAGAAATGTTTTTTGAAAGTGCCTCTGTAAACTTAGGGGTTACTGTATTTTTCATTTCGTCATAAGATTTTTGCAAAATATCTTTTGCGAGTTCAAAACTCATATTTAATTTTTGCAAGGTTGACATTTTGTTTTTATTGTTAATTAATTCTTCTTCTATTTTTGATAAATTATCTAGCTTAGGTTCTATATTTTTTTTGTCTAATTCTAATTTATGTAATTCTATTTTTTTATTATTTATTTTATTTTGCAAATTTTCTAATTCTAAATTAGTATTTTCTAAATTAATTAAATTATTTATTTTTTCTTTTTCAATTTTATTTGTATATTTATTTTTTATTTTTTCTTTTTCTAAATTTATTTTTAAATAAAAATTATTATTTAAATTATTTATTTTATTTTTTATTTCATTATTATTATTTTCTAATAAATTAATTTCATTATTTAAATTATTTATTTCTAATAATATTTTTTCTATATTTTCTATATCTATTTTTTCTGTATTTTTTTCTATTATTATTTTTTTATTTAATTTATTTTTAGAAAAAATATAATAAATTAAAACCATTGGTACTGTAAGAAGAAAAATACAATTAATCATTTTATTTTTTATTAAAATAAATTGTAAAATATTTATTATTAAAATTAAAATAAATAATATTATTATTTTTTTATTTAATTTATTTTTTTCTTTTTTTATTTTTTCATTATTTTTATTTTTTATTAAATTAATTTTATTATTTAAATTATTTTCTAAATTATTTATTTTATTTTCTATTTTTTTATTATTTTTTTCTGTATTATTTTCTGAATATCTTTCTAATATATTTTTATTATTATTTTCTATTTCATTTATTTTATTTTTTAATAGATTTATTTTTTCATTATTTTCATTTTCTAAATTTTCTTGAATTTTTATTTTTTCTTTTTCAATTTTCTCTTTTTCATAAATATTTTTTATTTCTTTTAATAAATTATATTCTTGTTCTAAATATAAAATTTCTTCTTCTAATTTATTATTTGTGTCTGCTATTTGGTATTTTATGTCACCATATTTTTCTAGCTCTTCTTTTTCTTTTTGCAATTCTTCTATTTTTTTAGCAACCACGTTTATTGGCTTTTCCCTAGACCTTTCTGTTCCGACTTCGTCTAGTTGCCTTCTATTTATTCTGTCAATTGCTCGTTTATATGATACATTATCTTCACCAGTTCCTACTAAATTTGCAATTTTTTGTATTAACATACTTTGTTGTGTTTTTTCTAATTTTACTTCATCTTGACAAGAAACTATTGTAGATAAAAATAAATCTTCATCAACTTTTGTTTGTTCATAAAAAAATTCATTTCCTTTATTTTTATCTATATTAAATTCTTTAGAAATATCTTCCATATTTTCATTAAATATTTTTGGATTTTTCTTTTTAAAATCTCTATAAATTTCATATTTATTTTTATTATTTAATTCATATTCTAATTTGCCAGAAAATTCTTCTCCTGTCCATGGCAAATATTTTTCATAATCTGAATATTCTTTTCCTTTTTTATTTTTTGAAATTCCATAAAAAGAATTTATAATAAATTTTAATAATGTTGATTTTCCTGCTTCATTTTTTCCATATAAAATATTTATTCCATTATTTAAATTTATTTCTTTTTCTTTTAATTTTCCATATGAATTTATTTTTATTTTATTTATTTTCAAATTTACACCTCTATATTTTCTTTTGATTTAATTTTTTTATTATTTTTTATTTTAAATATATATAATAATGATATTGTTAAATAAATTAATTATTATTAATATAAAATATTTAAATAAAATTAATTATAAAAATATTTTTAATATTTTATTCTAATGATGCTAATCCAATTTCAATTGATTTTTCTATTATTTCTTTTTCTTCTTCTGTTTCTGCATTTTTTAATTTTTTATTCATTTCTTTTATAAATAAACCTTTTAATGTATTTTCATTTTCTAATTTTTCTAAGTCATATGCTATTTTTGTATTATCTTTTATTTTTATTATATTATTATTTAAAATATATTTTATTAAATCATATTTATTTATTTCAAAATTTCTATTTCCTATTAAAATAATTTCTACATAATTATTTTCTTCTATTTCTAATTCATTTATTTTTTCAATTAATTCTTCTTTTGAATATATGTTATCCACGTTTAATTCTCTTTTTGTGAATTGTTTGTCATCTAATTTAATAAATTGAGTTTCTAACTTATTTTTTTCTACATCTCCAACAATCATTCCATGTTCACCTAATTCGTCAAATCCTAATGATATTGTTGAACCTGGATATACGATTTTTTGATTTTCTTCTGTATTATAATCTTTTTTGTGAATATGTCCTAATGCAACATAGTCAAATCCTTTTTCTTGTAACATTTTTTTAGACATTGAATTATATTGCATATCTTCTATTGTTGATCCATCTATATTCCCATGAATTATTAAAATATTTGGCTTTTCTGTTTGTTCAATTTCTATATTTTCAACACCTGAATCACTACAATAAAAATCATCAAAACCATATCCATATATATTTGCATCTTGAGTTTCAATTTTTTCTACTTTAGGTCCAAATATTTTTACATTTTTACTCCAGTTATATTTATTATAGTAAGAATTTTTTGTATATGGGTCATGATTTCCTGGTGCTATATAAATATTTGTTTCTGGTATTTCTTCAAATAATTTATTTATATAATCTATTGTTGATTGTTTTATATATTTATGTTCGTATAAATCTCCTGAAATAAAAAAATATTTAATATTATTTTCTTTTATATATTCTATTATTTTCTTAAAAACTTTTCTTTGTTCTAGTCTTCGTAAATCTCCCATAATATCTTTTTCTGATAAATTTACAAATGGACTGTCAAAGTGCATATCTGCTATATGTACAAACTTCATACCTTTTCTCCTTTGCTTTTTATATTGCAATTCTACTATATCTTTATGTTTTTTTCAACCCTTTTTACGAAAAGATTTTCGTATGTTTCAATAAAAAAATCAGTAGGAAATATATTTTTTCTACTGATTTTCATTTTTATCATATTAAATTAATCATTATTTATTGGACCAAATAATTCATCAAATTTAGCTTCTAACTCTTTTTGTAAATCATATTCATCATCATCTTGAGTGACTGCCGGAGTATCATTAAAATCTTCTAAACTTAATTTACTTTTTTTCTTCTTGCTTACTTCCTGCTCGGATTTTTTATTTGTACTATCTAAATCAATATCAGCAAATAGGTCATCTATGTCATTTACTTTTGAGCTTTTATTTTCAACTTTATTTTCTATTTTTGCTGGTTCTGATTTTTTTTCTTCTGGTTCATCTTCAAATAAATCATCTAAAGATTCTATTTTTAAATCTTTTACTTTTTCTTCTTTTTTATCTTCTACATAAGGATTATATGGGTTATATTTTCTCCATTCTCCTCTATTTATTTCACCTATATCATTATGGCTTATTTCTAATGCTGCCATTTCTTTAGCCATATGATGTTTAAAATAATAGTATTTTTGTGCTTTTACTGGTTTTATTCCTTTTTCAAAAATTATACATAAATCATTATCTAATCTACGCAGTTCGTCTGGTGTCATCAATGCTCTTGCCATAACTTGATCTGATACAGATTTTCCTGTTTTCCAGTTTTGCCTATCTCTATTTATTGATATGCTATCTCTTTCAATTGTTTTTTCTCCTAATTGTTTAGAAAAATATTCAACTGTTTTATATGAGTTACTTCCTAGAAATACGTGTGTATCACAGTTACCCATAATTGTTTCATATGATTTTTCATATACAGCTTCCAATTGGTCAACATTTTGTAGAATTACACTAAATGAAATTCCCCTACTTCTTGAAGTTGATATCTTTTTATCAAAGTCTGGTATTCTACCAATGTTCGCAAACTCGTCTAATATAAAATATGTTCTTTCTTTCAATTTTCCACCATTTTGATCTGCATAATCATATAATTGTTGTATCATTTGTGAGAAAAATATTGTTAACAAAAAGTCATATGCTGTGTGTGTATCTGAAGAAATTACATAAACAGCTGTTTTTTTATTTCCTATATCTTCAAAATTAATTGTATCTGTTGACGTCAATTCTGCTATTTCTTTTGAATCAAATTTACCAAGTTTTGATTGCAAAGAACTTAATATTGAACTATATGTTTTTTCTGACGCTATTTCTATTGACTTATAATACATTCTTGCTGGATGATCATATGGTAATTGTCCTATAAGTTCTGATAATAAGTTTGTTCCATTTTTTGTGTTAGCCGCTCTTACTAATTCCGCACAACTTGCTAAGTTTTGTTCTTCCTCTGGTCTTGTTGCAATTAAATAATATATTAATG